>Ga0102830_1000885_pt1 | contig 11967 bp, 11 predicted proteins | sample ColrivemetaGS703_FD_84511 | JGI IMG/M metagenome (GOLD analysis project Ga0102830, IMG submission 84511) | Estuarine microbial communities from the Columbia River estuary - Freshwater metaG S.703 | ecosystem: Environmental > Aquatic > Marine > Intertidal zone > Estuary | place: USA: Columbia...
CATATAATATTATAAAACCACAAACATTCTATGAATTAATAACATTTAAAAAATTAAATATATTAACTCCAGAAAAGATAGAATCATACTTAATTAGTTAATTAAAATTTTTATTAATTATTTTTTTTTTATTTGTTATTTATATATTATTAATAATGATAAAAAACAACACTTGGATAACAAACAGATCATTAGTTTTTTTTATTATAATTTCTGTTATTTTATTTTTATTTTATTCGACTTTAAAAAAAGAAAATTATGAGAATTCAGATGAATCTTATACGTACAATCCAGATGGATCTCGTAAATCATTTTCTCCAAAAGATGCAAAGGAAGCATGTCAAGTTATTTCAAGTAGAGCTGAAGAAATTGAAGCAGAATGGGATGGTCAGGCTAATGTAATTAAAGAAATTAGTAAAAATAATCCATATGGATTCTTAAATCCTCAAAATTATAAATCTGGTGATAATGTCCAAAAAACAATAACTAGAAATATTATTACAAATGATTTGTCATCTGAAGATATTACTAAAATAAAAGAATCATGTGTAAGCATATCAACAAGTACTCAAAAAAATATTATAAATGTTAATGTAAATGATTGTCCATATTGTTTAAAAACTTTAGATCTTAAAGCACAGTTAATAAGTCAGGGTAAAGATCCTAATTTAATACAAGGTTGTGAAGTAAGAAATATAAATCAAATTAATTCTTCAAAATCTTTACAAACTTGTCAAATACAAACTGCAATAGAAGTATTAAGAGAAAAGAAAAATAGTATAGATTCACAAGCATTAGCAGAAGTATTACAAAAAGCTCAAGGAGCTTTATCCGGTTCAAATAAGTCTTCTACAATGAATTGTAATGTCGTTTCAACTGATATGAGTTCATATAATTATTTTGAAAAAATATCAGAATGCAATAATACATTCAAAGCAGATCAAGAAAATAGAGTAGAAGGTTGTGCAGGGTTTCAAAACATTATACAAGGTAATTACGCAGACTCTTATCAATCTTGTGTTCTAGGGACGGATCAACAAATAGAAGAAAAACAAGAAAGTGAAACAAAAGCAATAACAACAACAAAAGTTTCTCAAACCACAGAGGGAATTAACACAACTGCATCAATTATATCATTAATTATTTGTTGTTGTTCATGTTGTATATTACTATCATTACTTGCCGCAGCAGGTAGTAAATCAGATAAAATAAAAACTCAATTAAATCAATTTAAATAATTAATATTTTTTTACTTATTAATATTAGATAAAGTCTATTAAATTTAAAAATGGAATTAATTGAATTGTTTCAAAATAAAACTGGTTATTACAATAAACAAATAAAATTTGAAGTTATTCTATTAAGTATAGGTATAATTTTATTATTAACTCAGTCATTCGACAAAACATATGCATTTGTAATTATTTTATTAGCTTTTGTTATTTTTATATCAAATACGTATGTCAATATTAGAAACAGTAGTTTAGGAGATTTTAATAAAATTACAATGTTTAAATTAAACAGCCTAAAAAATAAAACTAATATTTATTCACAATACAAAATGCGTCAAATGTATCAGGGCAAACTAGCTCAAACAAAACAGTCTACAAATTCTATGGAAAATAAATTAAATTCTTTATATATAGATTCTAATATGATACATTTCTTATATTCAATTTTACCATTATATCAATATAATCCTAATGAATTTTACTTGTTATTAAAAACAACAGATCAACTTTTACAAATTAAAAAAGAAATTTTGGAATTTTATGAAGCAAATAATAAATATCCTGAAAATATAGCTGAAATGTTTGAAATTTCTATTGGACTTAAAACATCAGGGATTAATCATTTACATAATTTTATTTATTCCGTTCCTAAATTAAATAGAATGTATAATTATATGAATGATGTTGTTAATAGATATAATATTTTAATTTCTAGAAATACAGATGATATTCATAAAGCATATCTCCACCATAATAAGTTAACTGGTATAAACAATTCTACAAAAATAGTTAGTTATAACACAACAAAACCATATGATCCTATTTTAAATCATTCTATTAACGAAGCTAAATCCCAAACTTTTGGTAATAAATTAATCCCATTTTATATTTAATTAAATAAACATTTATTTAATTTAAAAGTATAAAATTTTTACTAGTTAACAAAATAATTAATGAAAGAACGCATTTTTGAAATAAAAACATTAAAATCTATAATTATTAAAAATGTTTTTGAATGTATTAAACCATATATCAAAGAAACAAATATTTTAATTAATAAAGACGGTATGAAAATATCAACTTTAGATACATCAAAAATTTCATTAACATATATAAAATTAGAAGCATCTAAATTTGAATCTTATTATTGTGAAAAACCAGTAATTTTAGGTATTGATACTACTACATTATTTAAAACAATTAAGTCTGCTAATCGTAGGGAAACTATTACTTTTTATATGAATAAAGGCGAAGAAGATAAACTTGGTATTGAACTTGCAGATCCATTTATGGGAAAAGTTAAAGATTATAAAATTTCTTTATTGGCATTAGATGAAAAACTAATTAATATTACAGAAATGTCTTTCGATTATGTTATTAATATGCCTACATTACAATTTCAACAAATTATTAAGGATATTCAATTACTAGAAGGGAAAATAGTTGAAATAAAAAGTATAGGAAAACAACTTATTTTTAGTTGTGAAGATGGTATGGCAGACTTTAAAACATTTATTAGTGAAATAGATGATAATCTTAATAAAGATCAAAAAGAAATTCTACAACAAAATGGAGAAGATATTCGTTCAGTAAAATTTGAAAAAACAAATGATAAAATTGTTCAGGGAAAATTTAAATTAAGTCATCTTATGAATTTTATTAAAGCATCTCATTTATGTGAAAATATGAATGTATTATTAACAAATGATAAACCACTTATTCTAGAATATTTTGTAGCAGATTTAGGTATTATGAGATTCTTATTAATGTCTCATTTTGAAGGAAATTAAATCGATAATTATTTTTTTTGTTTATAAAAAAATAATTTTAATGTATATTAATATACATAATTAAAAACAATGAAAGACGGTGTCAAAATACGTAAATTTAATGCCAGTCCAGTACAAGATTTTCATACTTCAAATAAATTATATGTTGATAATAAAATTTCAATAGGTGATTTAAAGCATTCTATTAAATCAGATGATCATGCAGAATGGTTAAAATGCGACGGTAGAAGTTTAAATAGAGATGACTATCCAGAATTATTTGGAGTAATTGGTACATCTTTTGGAAATCTTTCTGGAACAACTTTTAATCTCCCTGATGCTAGAGGGAGAGTTCTAGGAAGTGTTGGTACAGGCACTGGTTTAACTGCAAGATCTATTGGTGATAATGTTGGTACAGAAACACATACTTTAACTACAGCACAAATTCCAAGTCATACTCATACTGGAACAACTGACTCATCTGGTTCTCATACACATACATCAAATGCGGTTGGAGGCACTTTAGGTTTAATATCATCAGACAGCGCAAATACAGCAAGTGGCGGATTGGATTCTACAGCAGGAGAACCTAACTTATATACTTCACCTGCTGCGTTAACTATTAATTCGAATGGTGCACATAGTCACACTTTCACAACAGGTTCTGTAGGAGGAGGTGCATCACATAATATTATGCAACCTACTCTATTTATTGGTAATGTTTTTATACTATCTAAAAGTTTTTCTTATTAATTTAATTTAAAAATAAATAAAATTATTTATTTATAAAATAATAATTTGTTTAATCAAATGTCTAGGAAACTTACTAATTTTACAGACAAATTTTATGTTGATAAACGTTCACATCAAATTGGTGATATTAAATATTCAGCACTTTCACATGATCATGGATGTTGGTTAAAATGTGATGGTAGATTATTAAACGAAAATGATTATCCAGAATTATTTAATATTATTGGAACAACTTTTGGAAATTCCCAAAACTTTGGTAATAATACAGAATTCAGATTACCAAATTGTGAAGGGCGTGTTCTAGGTAGTTCTAGTTCAGATTTTAATCAAGGTACTTTTATAGGATCTGTGTCACATAATTTAACTATAGAAGAACTTCCTGCTCATTCACATGATGGTCAAACTGAAAATGCTGGATCACATTTTCATAATGGAACAACTGATTCAGCAGGAGAAATTCCTGTCTTATATTACACTGACCAAAATAATGGTTCAATGTATACTAATCTAGATAGTGATGTTAAAAATTTAATGTCTTCCGTAATACCAGATCATGTTCATACTTTTACAACTACTGCAAATGGAGTTCACAATCACAGTTTTATTACAAATTCTATCGGAAATAATAAAGAATTTAGTTTAATGCAACCTACTCTATTTATTGGAAATGTTTTTATTTTTGCAAAATACGATTAAGCTTCACTTCTTACAATGAAAAAATGAATAAATAAATAATCTAATCATTTCTCAAACTTGGGTAATTCTCCAAACTTGGGTAATAGTTAAAATGCCATATATTTCAAAATTAAAACGCGAAGAATTAGATAAAAAAATTGAACAATTATTACTAAATATAGATCAATTAAATGTTGGGGAACTTAATTATACTATTAGTAATATTATTAACTATTACATCAGAATTAAATCTGATCACAAAGAATTCAACTATGAACTATGTAATTCTCTAATTGGCGTTTTAGAATGTGCAAAATTAGAATTATATAGAAAAGTTGTATCACCATATGAAGATAAAAAAATTAAAGAAAATGGAAAATTATATTTAGATCTAGATTAGTTTGACTTTGAATAAAACTTATTATTAATTAAATAATTTATTTAATTATTTATTTAATTTACAATTTGCAATTCGCATAAAATTCTTGTATCTGTTCTGTACATCTTCCAGTATAATCTTCTGGATTAAAACTAATTTTACTATTATTAATTATATCAGTTATAACATCATCTAATCCATTTAATTCATCTATTTTTATTTTTCCTAAATTTATAAATATTTGTCTAAGTCTTTCATGAATATCTTGTCTATTATATCCTAATTTGACTCCATTAATTATAATACGTTCAGATATAATCATAACCATATGATTTTGTATTTGTAAATTTATATGATCTACGTTAATAAAACATTTTGTAAAAATAGAAACACTTTCTGTAATTATATGTTCTAATAATAAAAAACTTTCTGGTAATATAATTCTTTTAATTGCAGAATCATCAAGACTTCTTTCTAACCACTGGTTAATATAAGTATTAACTATATTTGTTTCATTATTTATTATATATCTTGCTAATGAACAAATTTTTTCACACGTTATAGGATTTTTTTTATATGGCATTGCTGATGATCCTACTTGATCTTCTCCAAAAAATTCGTATATTTCATCTTTAGATGACAATAATCGAAAATCATTCATTATTTTATAAATACTCTGTGAAATAGATGATATACACTGTATAACTTTTACATCATATTTTCTAGAATATGTCTGGCCACATATAATAAAATTATTATCAAAACCATATTCTTTAGTCAACATACTATTTAATTGTCTACATTTATCAGAATTTTTGTCAAATAAATCATATATTGAATCTTCTGTTCCAACTGTTCCTTTTATTCCCCTAAATGACATATTCATAATACATGCTTTTAAATCTAACAAATCTTGATAAATATCTGAATTCCACATTGTAAAACGTTTTCCAATAGTTGTTAATTGACCATTTTGTAAATGTGTATAACCAATAGTAGGAGTTTGATTATATTTAAATGATAATTCTTTTAATATATTAAATAATTGAAGTAATCCATTATATGTTAATATTAAACTTTCTCTAATCCTTATAATATCTACATTATCATTTATAAAATTACTAGTTGCACCCAAATGAATAAATGATTTCGCATTAGGACATAAATCACCAAAAACATGTATGTTTGCAACTATATCATGCTTAAATCGTTCTTCATATATTTGTATTGATTCAAAATTAATATTATCTTTATTTATTGTCATTTCCTGAATTCCTATATCTGTAATACTAGTAATTCCTAAATATTTTTGTGCTTTTGCTAAATTAATCCATAATTCTCTCATTTTTTTTATTTTATATTCATCATTCCAAATTTCAGATAAAACAGGAGCAGAATATCTTGTTCCTATTGGTGATTTGAACATAAAAATTTAATATGATTAATAAATTATTTTTTTATTAAATAATTTATTTATTTTTAATTTAAATTTCATATGGATTTGATGAAAAAATTATATCAACCAAATCTAATTTTTTTGTAATATATTTCTTCATTTCAAATGATGAATTAAAAGTTAGTAATTTATTTTCACTATATAATTTGTAAATTTTTGATTCGTCTATAATATCAAATTTATTAATAATACACACATTACATTGATTATATAATAATGCTTCGTATAATTTATCTAAATTTAAATAATTACATTGTCTTTTTCTTCCAGTTGTTGCTCCATATTCTTTTCCTAATCTTCCTATTAATTCTAATTCAGAATTACCTATTGGTTGGAAAAGCCTAGATCCAACATACGTATCATACGCTTTTGAAATACCATAAACATTTCTAATTTTTTTCATTGGTATTCCTGTATTTATTGCTCCTGCAATTGTACACGTCGAAGAAGTACAATATGGATAATTTTCTGTCCAATTAATATCTAATTCAAATCCCTGTGCACCTTCTAATAATATATTTTTTATATTTGATTTTACAAAATCAGATTTCCAGAATTCTCTCATATTTACAATTTTTATCCCTAATTCTTCTATTTTATCTTTATAATCTTCAACACGTTTACTAATTCTCAACATTTTATTTGAATACGTTGGTCCAATTCCAGATCCTGTTGTTCCAATTTTATTATTTGCTTTATCATAATCAATTGCATCTTGTGTGATAATATGACATGCATTACTTATAAATAGTCTCCCTTTTATATCAATATCCATATTTTTTACCATTTCTATTTCATCTTTCAATTTATCAATATTTATTAAACAATCACTTGAAATTAAATTATAAACAGAATTATGTAATATACCAATTGGCAATTGATGAATAACTACTTTTTTTTCTGTATAAATTGTATGACCTGCATTTCCTGAACCATTAAACCTAATACATAAATCATATGATATTTTTTTAAGTAAATCGTTTACAACTTTTCCTTTACCTTCATCTCCATAACTACATCCTAAAACAACATCTACGTTTTCTATCATTCTTACTGGTTAGTATAAATTATTTATTTTTAAATAAATTGACTGTTAAAAAATTATTTTATTTAGTTATTATAAAAAGATCAAAATGAATTGGCTTATGTTTTTTGCCACGTTATTTATTTTATTAGGTGGAATTTTTTCAATTTCTTCAACTTCAATTGCGATTGAGTGTTATAACAAAAATAAAGAACATAAAGAGAAAAATCCATCAAATTTTTCATTTCTAATTTTTAATTTAATAGTTGCGATAATTGTTGTTCTTATTACTATTATTTTATTATATTTTGTTACTTTTAGAAATTTTGGTTCAAGTGCTCAAACTATCACTTTTAAATATCAACCACAACCACTACAAGCACAACCACCACAACCACTACAGGCACAACCACCAAGTTATCAACAAGCGCAACAAACAGGTGGTAAATGGAAAATGAAACGTCTAGGAAAAAAATAATTTAACAAAAATTTTAAAATTTAAATTTTAATAAAAAAAAAGTAAAAATTTATTATTAAAATTAATTAATTAACAATATGAAGTTGTTGGATGACATTAAACTAGATTTTTCAGATGTATTAATTCTACCAAAACGAAATGATTATTCTTCTCGTTCTGATGTAAATGTAGAAAGGACAATGACATTTAAATACTCACCATATACATGGACTGGTGTTCCAATTATTGTCAGTAACATGGATACTACAGGAACTATTGAAATGGCACTAGAAATGCAAAAACATCATGTTCTTACTTGTTTACATAAGTATTATAAATACCAAGATATTCCAAATACATTAGATAAAGAATATTTTGCAGTTACATCTGGTATTCAAGACTCTGATTTACAAAACTTAGATGAAATTATTAAACATATTGATCCAAAATTTATTTGTTTAGATGTAGCTAATGGTTATCTCAATAAATTTATCACAAAATGTAAAGAAGTTCGTGAAAAATACCCAGATAAAATTATCATTGCTGGAAATGTTTGCACTTCTGAAGGTGTCTTGGATTTAGTTCTAAATGGAAAAGTTGATATAGTTAAAGTAGGTATCGGGAATGGATGTTATTCAGAAGATACTAAAGTGTTAATGGCTAACGGAGTTTATAAAAAAATAAATCAAATAGATGAAGGAGAATATGTTATCAATAAAGATGGTAAACCAGTTAAAGTATTAAATGTTATCAATAAAGGAAAAAAAGAAGTATTAAAAATACAAACTAATAATTGGCATAAAGATATATTTGTAACACCAGATCACCAATATTGGATAGGCGATTTAAGTACAAGTTCATATGAATCTATACAATCAAGTGGTATAGCTAAATTACTTGATAAACAAGCTAAAACAAAACCAAAAGAATCTAAATATAAGTGGAAACAGATAGGTGAAATAGAAAATGAAAAAATGTTTACATTAATGCCAAATAAATTTGAATGGATGCTACCTGAAAATTTTACAATTGATTTAGCAAATTTCAATACAAAGGGTGAAATAACAGAAACTACAATTAAAACAACTGGAGGAACACATACTTCAATGTTTAATAGACATCTTCAAAGCGATTATAAATTAGGTTATATTTTTGGTACATTTTTAGGAGATGGAAATTCTAAAATAGATTTAAATAATTCAAGTGGTAGTTGTCATTGGTCTTTTGGATTACACGAATTTGAAATAGCAAATAAAGTTCAAACTTATATAAGAGATTTAATGGACTACGATTGTACTATTTCAAAAAAGGATAATAAAGTTCTCAGTGTAAATTGTTTTAATAAATGTCTTACGTATATGTTTCATGAATTTGGAAAAAAAATTAATAAACAATTACCTCAAAAATATTATTGTAAAAATAAAGAATATATTCGAGGTTTATTTGATGGTTTAATTGATTCAGATGGATCTACGGAATACAACAAAAGTGGATCTTGTAATAAAACATTTTCAAACACAAGCGAGCATTTAATAGAACTATTTAATTGGTGTTCTATAAATTTAGGTATATCATTTTGTTCAATGAAAAATAAGAAAACTTCAGGCTATTTGACAAATTGCAATGAAAATAATTTACAACAAGTATATAATATAAAAACTCATACTACAAATCGATACACAAATGATTATGTATATTCAAAAGTTCTAAGTAAAGAAAATTATGATACCCAAACTTGGGGACCCCAAACCCAAACTTGGGGAATACAAAATACTTGGGATATAGAAGTAGATTGTCCAACACATAGTTTTATAGCTAATAATGCAATCGTGCATAATAGTGCCTGTACCACTCGTAAACAAACTGGTATTGGTATGCCACAATTTAGTGCTGTTATGGAATGTTCAGATACAGCTCATGGTCTGGGAGCACATATTTTAAGTGATGGTGGAGTTCAATGTATTGGAGATTTTTCTAAAGCATATGGTGCAGGAGCAGATTTTATTATGAGTGGATCTATGTTTGCTGCACATACAGAAAGTGGTGGTGAATTAATCGAAGAAAATGGAAAACAATATAAAATTTTTTATGGAATGAGTTCTACAACTGCAATGAATAAGTATATGGGAGGTGTGGCATTTTATAAAAGTAGTGAAGGTAAAACTGTTAAATTAGAATACAGAGGTCCAGTTGCAAATACAATTCTTAGTATTCTAGGGGGTATCAGATCATCAATGACATATATTGGAGCTAAAAAAATAAAAGATATTCCAAAATGTTCTACCTTCGTAAGAGTCAATCGACAACTTAATCAAATGTATTCTGGTAAAGAAGTATAAGCTTTTTCTACATAAACTTGGATTTAACTAAAAATAATTTTAAATTTTTTAACTAAAAATTATTTTTAAATTGCTTTTGTTTTTGTAATATATTTGTATAAAATAATTTCACCTTCGTGTTCCACTTTTGTTTCTTTATTTTGTTTCGATACCTTGTATTTGTACGTTTTGTGTTTTGATCCTTGTGTTGTTTCTCTTATATGAATTTCAATTGTAACTCTTCCTTTTAATTCCATTTGTCTTAAAATGTGACTAAATGCCTTTTTAGCAGCATTTGCAGGAATTTCTGACATATATCTTCCTCCTGATATATTTAATTTTTTACCTAATCTTACTGCATTTTCTATAGTAAATGATCTGTTTGTCATTATTTTATTTATTATTAATCAATAAAATAATTTATTCAATTATTATCTAAATTTAATTTTAATTTAGATATTTCTTCTTTTAATTCCTTTATACATTCTAATAATATTACTGTAACTTTTGCATAATCAAGTGAATAATATCCTAAATTATCAGATTGTCTAATTAATTCAGGAAAATTTTCAATAAAATCTTGTGCTATAAATCCAATTTGATCTTTATCTTCTACACCATCATTGTATTTAAATTTTACACATCTAATATTATCAATTTTATTTAATATTTCTTCATCATCATTTTTTAAATATCTTATATTATTTTTTAATCTATAATCAGATGATGTCTGAACTGTCTCTCCAACATACAAATCCTTACTTATACTTGCACCACCAAGAACAGTTAAACTACCACCTGTTCCTAAACCAGTAGAATTTGTTGTAGAAGAAATTAATACATTTTTATCTATATTTCCACTAAATAAAGACCCCCATGTATTACCAAGACCAACACCTTCAAATTGATCTGTTTCTGTATTATATCTTATAGATCCTTTCCCTGGACTACTTGGTCTAGATACATTATTACCTGTTGGAATTTGTAATATTGGTCCACCTATAAAAACACTTTTTCCAAAACTTGCTCCACCATATGATAATAAAGTTCCTCCATTTGTTAATGAAACTGCATCTGTTGTATTTGTAATTGTTATTCCACCATTTAAAATAAATGCACCAGCTGTTATACTTGTTGATATATCTGTCGATTCACAAATAGCTTTTGAAAATAATATAGGAATTTTTTCAGTAAATTCTACACTAGAACTTGGTTCATTTACCGTTGCTCCAAATTCAAAACGATCATACAATTCATTATAAACTAACCCTACAAAAGGCTTATTGTATAAAAAAACTGTATCTCCAATAGATGGATTTTGAGTTGTCCAATCACTTGATAAAGTTGCCCTTTTAGTTGTACCATTATAAGAAACTATTTTTCTAACTTGATTACTACTAAATCCATTCGAAACTTTTAACCACCAACCAGAATAATAATTACTTACCCCACTAGCACTAGCACCCAAAACAACTTCGTTATTTGCAGTTCCAGATTGATCTCCTAGTATATTTGTTATGTAAATTGTATCATTCACAACATCTCCTGCAGAAGAATCGTTATCTTGTTGATATCGTTGGATCATAAAACCCGAATCTTTTGATCCTAATGGCCCTGAATTTAATAAAATAATATTGTCTTTTAATACTGTATTTGCAGTTTCTATAGTAGTTGTTGTACCTTGAACTATTAAATTACCATTTACAACTGTATTTCCTAATACATTTACATTACCATTTACTCCTAATCCTCCTGATAATACAAGGGATCCACTATTAACATCATCACTTTCTGTCGTAGATGAAATTTTGACTATTCCTCCTATATAAACATCTTTTTGTATACTGGCACCACCATTTATATTTAAACTTCCACCTGAACCTAATCCTAATGCATTTGTTGTA
>Ga0102830_1000888_pt1 | contig 11939 bp, 20 predicted proteins | sample ColrivemetaGS703_FD_84511 | JGI IMG/M metagenome (GOLD analysis project Ga0102830, IMG submission 84511) | Estuarine microbial communities from the Columbia River estuary - Freshwater metaG S.703 | ecosystem: Environmental > Aquatic > Marine > Intertidal zone > Estuary | place: USA: Columbia...
AAAAGATACTAGTGGTAACTGGGATTCTGTATATACCTCTGTTAAAAATGCTTCCGCTGATTGGGGTTCCGTGTCCACGACTGTAAAAGACACCAGTGCTAATTGGGATTCTGTTTATACATCGGTAAAAGATACATCGGGTAACTGGGATTCTGTTTATACTTCTGTAAAAGATACTAGTGGTAATTGGAATGATGTTTATTCATATGTGTATGATTGTTTTGAATTACAATTAAATCAAAATGCACAAAAAGAAAATTTGGGTTCTGTTTTACTTGATGGTGATAAATTTTTTGGTGGAGTATTGACAACTGATAGTAAAATATATGCAATACCTTTAGATTCTCCGGATGTATTAATAATAAACACAAAAACCAACACAGTAGAACGCAAAGATTTTGGGTTGAGTTTAACATCAACTGGTAAGTGGATGGGTGGTGTTTTAGCACCAAATGGTAAAATATATGGGATACCATACAATTCGGGTGAATTGTTAGTAATTGATTCTAAAAATAATACAGCAACAAAAATAAGCGATGCTAATTTAATAGGAACATCTAAATGGTGTGGTGGTGTTTTAGCACCAAATGGTAAAATATATGGGATACCGTATGATTCCAATAACATATTGATAATTGATCCTTCGACCGATACCGTTAGTGTATCTAATATGGGAACATCATTGACGGATTCTGCTAAATGGATGGGTGGCGTTTTATCAACAAATGGTAAAATATATGCGGTTCCATATAATTCAACAGATATATTAATAATCGATCCGTCTAATAACACAGCAACTAGGACTCCTTTAAATTGTACATTAACAGATTCTGCTAAATGGATGGGTGGAGTTTTATCAACAAATGGTAAAATATATTGTATTCCATCTAATTCAACAGACGTATTAATAATTGACCCCATACTTAATGTTGCAAATAGAGGTAATCTTGGTAGTGGTGCGTTGCTAGGAACTTCTAAATGGTCCGGTGGAACATTAGGAGTAAATGGAAAAATTTATGGGATACCTTTAGATTCTACTGATATTTTAGTGATCGACCCACAACAAAATAGTTTAACCAAAACAAATATGGGAACATCTTTGACCGGTTCTACTAAATGGGTAGGTGGTGTAATATCAACAAATAATAAAATATATGGGATTCCGTTTGATGCAACTCAAATTTTAATAGTTCAAGATGATAACACATCATCTATCAATATACCATTAAAGAGGGCAATCAGTGCTTACTATAACAAATTTTAAACTATGAATATATACTATTGTTACGATAAAAAGGATGGAAGATTTTTAGGTTCTGGGATCACTCAAGTTGATGATGAAAAATATTCATCAACAGATATTCCATGCCCGAATTATGATCCTAGAAAAGAAATACCATGTTGGGAAAATGGTGAATGGAATATTAAACAAAAATAATATCTTTTCTATATTAAGTATATTATAATATGTTAAATGAATATTTCGTAAACGTTGTAAATTGTTTATCTTCTGTACATGTGTCGGGAGATTTAGAAGTTCATAGTGGTAATATTGTAACTGCTTTATATGTTGAAGATGGTTTAGTTGGAATAAATACAGAAACTCCAAATAAAGAATTAACAGTAAATGGTTCTATAAGTTCAAATTCTTCTGTATATGTGTCGGGAGATTTAGAAGTTCATAGTGGTAATATTGTAACTGCTTTATATGTTGAAGATGGTTTAGTTGGAATAAATACAGAAACTCCAAATAAACAATTAACAGTAAATGGTTCCATAAGTTCAAATTCCATCATATATTCCTCTTATTTTGAAGGTATTTTTATTGATTGGATGACATTAACTCGTGGTTATAAAATTCCACCAATTTTTAATTCATCCTTATCAACCGGTGATGTGTACGATTATTTATATTCAACTTCTACCACAGATAAAACTTATTATAGATATATAGCAACCGATGGAAGCGAAGATGCTTATTATGAAAATTTTTCAGGTGGAATTTTATCCAATTTAATAGCGAAAAAACAAATTATAATATAAATATATATAAACTATGGCATTTTCAGCACCATCAGCAGGGATAATAACACAAACAGGCAGAGACTTAAATTTTTCGGGTCTTGCTGGGAACGCAGGAGTTACAAGAACCGTAGATGATGGTATAACATATTATGATTTTGCACAAAATAGGCTTTATGTTCAAGGAACAATGTATCATAATCCAGAAACCGAAGTTCTAATATTTCACCACGATAATACTCTTGGTGACTTCACGCCTGTTTTATATGTTAATAAAACACCAGACAATTCTGGTGCTAATTCAGCATGGTCATTAGATGCTAATGGGAATCTTGTTTTTACTAGAAATGCTCATCCATTTCTAGTTGGTGATGCTGTAGGGTTTACTCTTACCGCATCACCATTATTAGATAATCAAAGTTTTAGAGTAATAGCAGTTACTGTCAACACCGTCACTATAGACTCAAACAAAACCATAGCAATACCACCATCAAACGGATTTTCTAATTTAAAAGCTTGTTATAATTATGGAAGTGAAGTAACAGTTTTAGGTAGAACTAGGTTTTCTACAGGAACAGGTCTTTATTTTACGGGAACATCATTGACAAATTACCAAGCAAACGAATCTTCTATTAATGTTAGTGCTAATGGTCTTTTATGGGCAAGAGGTGGTACAATTGTAACTCATCGTGTTACGAATCTTGCTCAGGTTAATATTGATGGTTTGTCTATTTTTGCAACACGCACGGTGGATACTAGATCTGGTATGCAGGGTATATTGAGAAATTTTGAAACATATAACAACGATTTTACTTTTCATCCATCTCGATTTGTGCAAGATAAAGGATTTATTTTAAGATCATCCGCGTTGATAGAAACTTTAAGTTTCACCGTCGCATATTTTGAATATGAAATAAGAAATTTCGATGCTTCTAAGAATGCTAACGAATATGATATAGGACATGCCGCCGATGGACGCTTTGCACATAGAGACTGGATTATTACAAATTCTTCTACTGGATCTAATGTTAAGGGCGTATGGAGAAATACTACTGGATCAGGTGCTCAAAAAGGATGTGTTTTTGTAAAAAAAGAAGTTGCTATAAAAACAATTAATAGTGCAAATGTACCTATTTCTGCTGTTAAGATTTATTGTAAAGACACCCCTTCGCCGTATGCGAAAAATGTAACATTTCCAGACCCATCTGATAATAATTATACTCAACCACCCACATTATCGTTGGGTGTGTTAAATCCAAATGGTACAGTATCATACAATTACACTGTACCGATAACATATCAACAAACGACAGATTTAAACGGAAACACTCCAACATTCAAAGTTACAACTGCTACTCAAATATTAGAATACCTTACAACCGAAGACTCAGCACGATCAGTTAATGGGGGACCATATAATATTCCTAACTTTAGTGGTAATAGTTGGAGAGAATCTCTTGGTGAAGCACCAAGCTATTCTGACTGGGATACCACTAGGTTTGGTGGTTTCTATAAAGTTGATCGTAGAAGTGATTCAAACACAGATGCGGACGATTTTACATTTAAATTTTGCAGTTACGGGCATCTTTTATCAAAAGCTATATATCCTTTAAAAGGATTTGATGTATTAAATATTCAATGGTTATTGTTCGATGATAATGCAATAATACAAAATAATAAATCTATAGTAAATGCATATTTGTCGATAGATACGCCTCAAAAATTTTATGATAGAGCAAAATCTTATTTATATGATAATTTTGCAGGAGAAAATAATACAATCGTCACTAGAGACGGTAATAAAATTGATGCTGGTGCTTATGATGTAGAAATAGACAAAACAGCATCAAGTGCATTTGCTTTCGATGGCACAACTATCACGATTAAAAGCGATAATTTTATTGGACAAATAACAACAACAGGAACATTTAAACTTTTAAATGGAGCACTATATAATTCGGTTCCAACTTATTTAGATTTAACACTTCAAGATGGATACATATCGATATATGATAATCTTGGGGATATAAAATATCACACAAACCAAGATCAAATAATATCTTTACCATTAAATTCTACTGGAACATGGACTTATAAATATTCAAAATACGGTTTCAGAATAGGAGACGGTACATTTAATGTTACGGGAGGAACATTTGAAATAAATCCAAGATTTACACCAGATATTTACGTTACTGATATCGTAAATAATGTATCAGCATTTAATATAATAAATAATGTCCAAGAAATATATAACTATCTATCATATTACAGCACAACTAGTGCTGCTATGGAATATCCAGAATATTACTTATATGGTAATACTTTAAATTTGTTAACTAATCATTTAGTCATAGATTCAAATGCTACTAAGGTATTTGATTATGATGGTTCAACATTTACTATAAAATCAGATAAAATAACATCAACATTACTTTTTGATACTATCAAAACACCAACAGTTTATTTGTCAGGAAATGCAACCGTAGAGAACATAGAAATAGATGTTACTAGTTTAAACATAGAAACAATTGTTGCTTTAACGGGATTAACATTATATGGAACTTTAGTGTATAATACTAACTCAAATTATTCTATTTTTTATACCAATTGTACAATTGATAAAGTTATAAATGATCCAGGACTAGGTTCTATAAATATCACAAGAATAAATTCTATTATATATGATGTAACCGATAATGAAATTACTACAAGTGTTCCTATAACTATTAATATATCAACACCAATAGATGCATATACAGCAATATATAAACCAAACGGTAGTAGATTGTATTACGGAACTGGAAATCAAACATTAGTTATTGGTGGTGCTGATTCGGAAACTGGGAATTGGTCTTATGTTATAACAAAATACGGTCATACTAAACTAAATGGAACATTCCTTATGGATAAGGACATTTCATCGACGACTAATATAAATATTGCTACATTAAATGTAGATCCATTAATATCCGAATCTAACGCAGTAACTGTATCTACATATTCTGATATAAATACAACATTTAAACTTTATGATTATATTTCTTACTTTTTAACAACTTCTAATGGTATAGAATATGCTAAAAATGTTAATACATTTATTACAAGATCGATTGGAAGTGTTGTATTCGGTTATGATATGATTTTAGATTCAGATGCAATTAACGTTTTGGATATTACTGGAAATGTTTTTACATTCAAAAGTAGTGGATTAAATGAAAATGTTATATTGTATATAACCGGAGATTTTAATACATTAAACTCGACAACATTAAGTAAAGACGTAAAAATAAGAGCGAATAATATTGACAGTGAAATAGAATTTTCTAGTATAGATGAAATAACTTTCTATTCATCAGTAAATGATAGAGACACCAATTCAAATCCAGGAGATTTTATATTAAACCCTGTAATTTTTAGATTTAAATATGGCACTTCTTATGGTGGAGTTTTATTCCAAAACAATATTTTTATGAGAGTACTAGTATCTGGTTCTATCATATTAGATTCTTTTTCTGTGAATCAATATAATAATGTTTTAGATTTGGGAACTTATGGTCAATTACAACAGATTTTAAATTCTCAAGAGATAATAAATGATGGTGTTAAAAAAGCCAGTAGATTAATACCACATTCTACTAACATTTAGTAGAAACATATATAAAGTTATAATGTGGAATAAAGATCAAATCAAGTTAAAAACTATTTAAAAATTGATTCAAATCCCAAGCGTAAACACCATATTCTCCATCATCCAGAATTGGGCATGTTTTACCTCTCATAAAATTATCCCAAGATTCTATCAATTCAAAAGGAAGAATATAAAGGATTTCACTTTCTTTAATATCTTTTTCTTGTAAGGTTTTTTCTTCTAAAATTTTAATCCAATTTTCCACGATTATTTAACAGCGTAATTGCTTTTTTTGTTTCAAATTCAACTTTTTTATATTCTGCTATTTTTTGCTCTAATTCTTTAATGGAAGCAATATAAAAATTACCATGATCACTCAATATAACTTCCCTATGTCCTTCCTTTTCAACAATGTAACCCCATCCATCAGCTTCCCAACCAAGATGTAATACAGGAAACCTAAAAAGTGTTTTTCCAAATTTTTTTTCTACTTGATTTTCCATAATAACAAATATTTATTTTACTTTAAATGACGGGTAAATATTTTTTTTACCACCTGTTGTTGGGTGTTTTGAAATTTCATAAGCATTTTTTGCTTCGTTGGATTTAAGCCACTCCAAAAAATCTTTATCCATTTTATCGAATTCCGATACAAATCCCCATGGCGTAATAGGTGTTATGTCATCGTTGATTATAACAACATCTTCTAAATTTGAGTCATATGAACCCAAAATATCTGGATATGGTGGATAATCATCAAATGATAAATTTTTATAACTATTCAGTGTATCATCGGAATGTGTTGGTTGTTTTATCGTAACAGTACTTAAAGGATTTTTTTCAAATTCTGATTGATCAAATGGACTAGGAAAAGCAGTTTCAAAATCAGGTTCAGACATTAAGTTTATACTGCAATTATATATATAATCTTTAAATTGATCATGTTTTGGATATTGATTAATATATTTAGAAGTATCTTTCGTTTCGTTTAATTTGAGTTTTGCTTTAAGTAAATTTACTTCTACCTCTAATTCATCTACTCTTTGTTCAAGATATTTTTTCATATTTGTCTCCTATATTATATTTGTTGAATGTTTCTTTGTCAACTAAAACTTCGGTTAATCCTTCGTTTTCATCTTCAACTATCATCGAATATCTTATAAATATCCAAAACCCACATTTATCTTTATGTATTATTTTATTCATATTTTAAGTCCAAAAATATTCTCTACGTTTAATTATTTGTGTTAAAATTTCCGTATCTTTATCTTCTATTATTTTTTCCAAACGATTTACTTCTGCGTACTTCACATCATATGGAACACCATCATCTTTCATTTGATATAACGTTCTACCTTTATCATCTACAATTTTTTCAAAACTATTAAAAAAATCTACACTAGTTTTAGGATATGAATTTTCTTTTTCTTTTTCTAAATTTGGACGATCTTTTGTGATATATAAGTATGATTTCTCTAACCATTCCGCAAACTCTTTATGATGTTCTGTATCATTCCAATCTACTATACCATCTAAATATTCATCTTCATAAAAAGCTTTAATAAATTCAAAATTAACATCCACGATAAGACATGAAACATCTCTCCATTGTCTTGGAATTGCCCTACGAAGTCTTGTGTTTTGGGGTTTAAAAATGGGTTTAATATTCTCGTAATACCACATACTCCATCTATACGGAAGAATATCCCATACATCCCAAACACCAAACTTCTCAAATGTAAAAATTCTAATTTTAGATAATATACTCGACGTTTTTTCGAAACTATCAATTATATTATCTATTTCTTTTAAAGCGTGGTTTTTAGCCGCAAATTTATCAATATTCATTTTAAATTAAGTTCTATTTGTTTTGAATTTATAATATACTCCAAGTTTTCTGATTCGTTTTTATGTTTAATCATCTTATCAGCTATGCTATAAGAAGTCAACACTAAACTATCCAGGTCCATTGTTGGATGGCTTATTAGTAATCCTTGCAATGCCTTACCAGCTAAATAATCTCTCAATTCAATGCTATTCATAAATTTTGTAATCTTTCGTATTCTTTTATAGATTCTACTGCTTCTGTATAAAGTCCAGGTCCAACCACGACAATGTTATTTCTACTAGTAGCAACTGACTCTAAGTGTAAAGCTACACTATATAGTTGTCTAGCTACTTTTTTCCACTCATCTGTCTCTAAGCGAGAAGCAACTAGCTTGTTGCGAAGCGCAATAGCGGCATTATGTTCCCCTGTGCCATCCTCCTCAATACACTTTAGTTGAGCTTCTAATTCCTGATTCAACATACCAACAGGTTCACAAGCATAACAACAACCCTCAAAACCTTCTTTAATGTCTTTGAGTCTTTGCTTAAGTTCTTCAACTTCTTTTTCTGCTGCTACAAGCTTATTATTACAACTAATAAAGTATCCATCCGCCAATCTCAATTCTTCTTTAAGATACGCTATTTCTGTTTGAGCTTTTACTAATTCATCTTCTATGAATAGTTTTTCTTTGTTCATAATGTTTTTTGTAGTCTATCAGGCATTATAAAGATTTCATCAGAATTCATGCATTTCTTTTTCCACACTGACACATATTCATGAATATCAATATTAAGAATATCAGAAGCGAATCTGAGAATACGCAAATTGGGCCATGCTTCTGGTCTATCTTTTACAATTTCAGTCAAAGCTTCATCTACTGTTCTTCCAGCCATAACTAAAGCAATAATTCCAACAGCAGTTGATCTTGATATGCCAGCAAAACAATTAACACCCAGATTATGGGGTTTATCATCTTCTGCGAATGGTTTCAAAAATGTAATAATGCTCTGAATGTGTTGAAGTTGTGGTGCCTCGTGTTCTAGGTGTCCCCATGCAATACCATCTTCGTTTGACCAATCAGCAAAAAATTGATGAAAAAACTTTACATTCTTTTCTTTAAAATTTTTCGTCATTCTGTTTATTTGCTTTTTATCTTCTTGTCCAACAACAGAAACCCAAACATCGTATTCCGTATTGTTTTTGCTAAAGCTGTAACTCTCTGCATCAGCCAGATTGGTTATTTTTACTTTGTTTATCATGGGGTGAATATCTTTGCTTGTTGTGCTTCAGTATACTTACGTTGTCTTTCTTTAGTTACGGTATCAGTTTCTGGAGTATCAAGAAGCTTCCAGAATGCATTGTTAATTGCTTGTTGTTGTTTTTTATCTGAAAGCTCACCGTTGCCAACACGATGAGAATATGAAAAATTATCAGCATTCTTAACTAACTCTCTGATACCATTATTGTTACCAGAAATACAGTACATATTGATCTTATGTAGAAAAGACTCGTATTGGTCTACCTTTTGTTTGAGTGTTGGTGTCTTCATATAGTCAATACTAGCAGAATTGTTAGGACAAATCAAGCTGTTTTACTAATTTACCACTTTCATCATACATATAATCCATCATTATATTACCAACAATTTCTAAAGAGTCAATTTCTATGTCAGAAATTTCATAATGCCAATCTACGACATATGCACACTTATCATAACTATATTGCACTTCTCCTATTATTTCAAATCCTTCTAAACCATATATACCTTTTATAACGTCTCCCTCGAAAATCTCCTTCATGTTCTTATCGAGGATACCAACAAATTGCTGAGAGGTTAAAATAACATCTCTTGGATCAAAAAGTTCATCTACAAGTCCGTTGTATTTGTAATTTTGCACAAATGCTTTTCCAGCATTACACCAAAATCTAAATTTATTTTTGTCCATAATTAATCCAATTGTTAAATTTTTCAGCCGTGTTGATTAGATGTTTTTCACAAGAAATCATGGCAGCTTCTTCTGTTTTGTAAAATTTATTAGTGACTCTTGTAATTTCATCATCAAACTTACTAAAATACAAACCTCCAATAAATCCACAATCAACCCCATAATCATAATGAGTATCTACAATATATTCCCAACCAATAATAGGTACTTTTGCAGAATACCAATATCCAGACTTGTCGTCCAGCCACTTTTTTTTCCAGTTGAGGTTTGTTTTGTTCATAATAATTTTACTAAAAACTCAAGAAAGTTTTCTGACCCGTAATTCTCAGAGCTATTAAACGATGATTTTTTTAAAAGTTCTTTAGCATGTTTTTTGCTTTCAAATATAGTTGCGTCCGGTTTTAGGCACAGACAAATCATAGGAATGCCTTTTGTATCTTCTTTGAAATATACCCAACACTTAGTTGGTTTATGATAACATGCAAATTTTTTCATCTTATTAACATCTTGTTCTGTATTTTGTGACACTATAAAACCAACCTCTTATCATAGTAAAGATGTTTTTGTTATTTTCTTTACCAAGTTCATATGCCATTAGAATTGCTCTAGTATAATATTTTCTTCTAAAATTTGTATCCCACTGTTTGAACATCTCAAGTTGAGATGAACTTACAATATCATCAACTAACATCTTGCAATCATAAGGAAGTTTACTGTAACGCCCTGTTTTAAGAATTGGATATTTACGATGTTTTCCTAAAAGGATCCATCTCCTATCAACGATAAAATCTACTTCTGGATCTTCTTCTGCTGTATATGATTGAGGGTACTGTATAAAATTTGGAGAGGTCATGCATTCTGATAGTTCAGAAGTTAACTTTTTAATTTTTTGTAGGTTTTCTTGATGCGCCTGTACAGTTTCGATCTGTGTGTTCATTTTAGGTTTACTAGATAGTCTATATATTTTTGAAGATTAGTCAAGTCTCTTTCTAAAATACCACTAACTTCCAATCGAGCAGATGGTCCATAGAATTTATGTCTATCATGTAAAACTACTTCTGGATAATATTCTAAATCAAAATGAAAAATCTCATCACCTTCTGGTGGTTCAGAAGCTATAGCTCTTAATTTAATTCTTTTGTTATTTTCTGAAGCACTTCTAAATCCGAAATTCCAAAGAGTAAATGTTGTGTCTCTGTTGTCTGGTTTTTCCATAGATACTGACATATCTTTCCAGTTACCCCTATAAATTCCATCATTATACCAAAAGAATTCGAGATTTTCAAAACCATGTTGCTTTAGAATATCTCTAAGAGAATCTACTTTTCTGTTGTATTTTATTAGTAGTGGACTCATATTTTATTTTTCAATTAAAAAAACACCGATCAAACAAAGAATAACTCCTATGATTTGTGTGATATTTAAATATTCTGCAAACATATATCGACTAGCAATTGCAACCATAAGAACATTGATTGAAATAAAGATAATCAACCCCGTTGTAAGTTCATGATACTTTAAAGAAACTGCCCAAGCAGCAGATCCTAATATATAAACAATATAACCTAACCAACGATATAATTCTTTATTAGCAACTGTTGCATATCGAAAACAAATATCACCAACACTTTCTAGGAAAGTTCCTATGATGATAAAGATCCAAAATAATATATATGTTTTATTCATTTTTTAAAATATTCTCCAAAAATTAATTTGTTTAATTTATCTAAACCCTCTTGATGAACATCCCATTCTTTCTTTAATCCTAAGCAATAGCAAATCTTTTCTGCCAGTGGGTAAAGAAAGTCTTGTTCATATTTCAAGTATATATAAAGATAATGAGGTTTTCTAGTTTTAAACAATCTCATTAACCACATGATAATGTTTGCAATAAATTCAGAGAGTCTGAATAACCCACCTACTATTACAATGCTAACAATTTTTTGTTTGAGTGTCATCTTCAACTTTCTCTTTATTAAAAGGACAATCACTTACCCAATTATCGCATACCAAACATTCTCCATTATGATCTGGATTGCATGGTAATTGAAATATATTTCCCATTACTTCGATATCATCACCACTCCATACACCTCTATAATCTTTTTCATTAACCTTCGCATGAAAAGCAGCATCAATAAAAACTATTTCAGCTTCATAATTTTCGTTAATAAATTCTGCTGAATATGAACTAATAATATCACCTTCGTAAATCTCTTTTCTATTCTTATCATATTCACCAGTCCATTGCTGAACTACATATTCATCACCCCCAGAACCATTCTGAAGGTTTTGAAATCTTCCATTCAAATCCAGAACATAATGTCCTTGATAACCTTTGTCTGCATATGTAAATTGTTTTGCTAGTTTATCCCAAACTCGGAATTTAAGTTTTCTTTGCATATTTCTTTCTCTCAAGTCTAACTTCTTTTCTCTTCATGTCAAGCTTTTCTATTTTTTCTAGAATTTTTTTGTTATAGTGTTTTTTAAAGTCAAAATAGTGGGAAGCAAA
>Ga0102830_1000889_pt1 | contig 11918 bp, 10 predicted proteins | sample ColrivemetaGS703_FD_84511 | JGI IMG/M metagenome (GOLD analysis project Ga0102830, IMG submission 84511) | Estuarine microbial communities from the Columbia River estuary - Freshwater metaG S.703 | ecosystem: Environmental > Aquatic > Marine > Intertidal zone > Estuary | place: USA: Columbia...
ATCGCCAATCTGCACGTTATTGCTCTTATTGTGTGCGTAAAGAGTGGTGTAGCCGTCAGCATGACTGATCTCCACCGTATGCCCATAACCCGACTTGACCCCAGAGAAACTCACCACGCCAGCCGCTACAGCCACGACATCACTGCCTGGCTTAGCAGCAAAATCGACACCCTTATGCTGGGTATTGCGCCCGGTTAGCGGATGAACCCGCCGACCGAACGGCGAAGACATATAGCCTTGACGCACGGGCATTCCAGACAGGTATTCACCCTCACTCAACTGGCGCTCACCGATCAGTTGCTCCAGCACTTCCAGCAGCTGCTCGCGACTATCCAGCCGCAAGCTCAGGCGATCGAGCTCATCCATAAAAGGCGGCGGCGCATAGGCGGCGTCGCCCAGAGCATCTTCAGCACCGCCCTGCCCCACGTTAAGCGAGAAATCGAATTCGTTGGCATCCAGCTCCGCTAACTCGGTCAGGCGTGCGCCCAGGGCATCCAGGCGCGTCAGGCGCGCCTGCAACTCGGCCACATGCACAGCGAAAGCATCCAGCTGACGCTGTGCGTCACGGCGCACCTCGCCAACTTCGGCACGCTGCTGATCCATCACCTGATTGAGCTGTGTATCGTCCTGAACTTTCACCGTCGCCGGCGCCCACCAGGCACCCACGACCACACCACTGGCCAGCGCTGCGCCGAGCGCCACCAGTAACGCCAGCAATAACCAACGTAAATCTAAACTGAGCGAGCGTGCGGCACCATGATGCCGACTGAGTAGAATAATGTGCACGGCCTTCCCCTAGTGGTGAAGCCACGGCCGGCAGCAGCGATTCTGCTACCATGGCGACTTCACTTTTTCAGGCGTCCTGCCATGACATTTCGTCCTTTGCCGGCCCGTGCTCCCGCCGCGCTGTTACGCGAAGCGAAGCCCTTGAAGGCGCTGTTCAATCAAGCGCAACGCATTGATCGCCTACAGCACCTCTTGGAAAGCCAGCTGCAACCGGCTGCTCGCGAACATTGCCATGTGGCGTCATGGCGCGAGGGTTGCCTGCTGCTGATAATCACCGACGGCCATTGGGCCACGCGCCTGCGCTATCAACAAAAACGCTTGTTGAAACAGCTGCAGGCACTCGAAGAATTCGCGACCTTAACGAAGATCCTATTCAAGGTGCAACCTCCGACCGCCGAAAGGCGTGCTTCGGGTCGCACAATCAGCCTCTCCAGCAGCGCCGCAGAAAACATCCAAGCGACCGCTGACGGCATCAGCGACCCCAAATTACGCGCCGCCCTGGAGCGCCTGGCCAAACATGGCAAACCCAGCGACTGAACACATCAGCCGCTATAACGTAGATAAAAAAAGGCCACCCAAAGGTGGCCTTGAAAAATAAAGAAGGAGGGTATTACGTTACACGGCCGCAACCGGACGCATATAAGAGATTGGCGCAGTATTAGGGTCGTCGAAGGTTACGACTTCCCACGCATCAGTCTGTTCGATCAGGGCGCGCAGCAGGCGATTATTCAGCGAATGCCCAGACTTGAAGCCCTTGAACTCGCCAATCAGGCTGTTACCCAGCAGGTAAAGATCACCGATCGCATCGAGAATCTTGTGTTTGACGAACTCGTCCTCGTAACGCAGGCCGTCTTCGTTCAATACCCGAAATTCATCTACTACGATGGCGTTGTCTACGCTGCCGCCGAGTGCCAGGTTCTGCGAACGCAGGAACTCGATATCACGCATAAAACCGAACGTACGTGCGCGACTCACTTCCTTCACGAAAGACGTGCTGGAGAAATCCACGCTGGCCGACTGGGTGCGATTGCGGAAGACCGGGTGATCGAAATCGATCTCGAAGGTCACCTTAAACCCTTCGAAAGGCACGAAGGTGGCGCGCTTGTCGCCCTCTTCAACAGTGACTTCGCGAAGAATACGGATGAACTGCTTGTGGGCTTCCTGCTCTTGCAGGCCAGCGGATTGAATCAGGAATACAAAAGGTCCGGCGCTGCCATCCATGATCGGCACTTCGGACGCGGAGAGCTCGACGTAGGCGTTATCGATGCCCAGGCCAGCCATGGCCGAAAGCAGGTGCTCTACCGTGTCCACCTTGACATCACCATTGACCAATGTGGTCGACATGGTGGTTTCACCAACATTGCCTGCACGCGCGGGAATTTCCACGACAGGGTCCAAGTCGGTACGACGGAACACAATACCCGTGTCCACCGGTGCCGGCTTCAGGGTCAGGTATACCTTTTCCCCGGAATGCAGGCCTACGCCGGTGGCGCGGATAATGTTCTTCAGGGTGCGTTGTCTGATCATGGCTTTGGCCGCTATAGCACTAGTTGCGAATTGTTTTCAACAATGGCCGGCGATGATAGCAGAACCGACCTTTGCTGAACACCAATCACCCCAATAGTCCTGATACACTCCATCAATCGGCCTGACGACGCAGGAACGCCGGGATGTCCAGGTAATCCAGGTCATCCTGCGGATTCAGCTTGGCTGCAGTAGCCGCACCGCCGTGGCTTTGACGCTGAACGGTTGGGCGCTCGTAGTCCTTGTAGTTGACGCTGTGTTCGGCACGCGCCGGAGCGGCTGCGTTGCTGCCAGTGCTGGCAGAAACTTGCACAGTATTGTCGATAACCTTGACCGGCTTCTCGATACGCGCACCCAGACCCGTAGCAACCACGGTCACATGCAGCTCGTCGCGCATGTCCGGATCGATCACGGTGCCGACCTTGACGGTGGCGTGCTCGGAGGCGAACTGCTCGATGATGTTACCCACGTCGGAGTACTCACCCAGAGACAGGTCAGGACCGGCAGTGATGTTCACCAGAATGCCGCGTGCACCTTGCAGGTTGACGTCTTCCAGCAGCGGGTTACGAATAGCTGCTTCGGTGGCTTCACGTGCACGGTTCGGACCGCTGGCGCAGCCAGTGCCCATCATCGCCATGCCCATTTCGCTCATCACGGTTTTCACGTCAGCGAAGTCGACGTTGATCATGCCCGGACGTTTGATGATGTCGGAGATACCGCGCACGGCACCGGCCAGTACATCGTCAGCCTTGGCGAAAGCCGACAGCAGGCTGGCGTCCTTACCGAGGATGGTCAGCAATTTTTCGTTGGGGATGGTGATCAGCGAGTCGACACTTTCCGACAGGGCGCGGATACCTTCTTCGGCGATCAGCATGCGCTTCTTGCCTTCGAACGGGAACGGACGGGTCACCACCGCAACAGTGAGGATGCCCATTTCCTTGGCCACCTGAGCAATAACAGGAGCTGCACCGGTACCGGTACCGCCGCCCATGCCGGTGGTGATAAAGACCATATCGGTGCCTTGCAGCACTTCAGCGATACGCTCGCGGTCTTCCATGGCCGCCTGACGGCCAACTTCTGGGTTAGCACCCGCACCGAGACCTTTGGTTACTGCAGTGCCTAGCTGCAGAACGGTACGTGCACCAATATTTTTCAGTGCTTGCGCATCCGTGTTGGCGCAGATGAACTCAACGCCTTCAATGTTGTTTTTCGCCATGTGATTGACAGCATTACCGCCGCCGCCGCCCACGCCGATGACCTTGATAACTGCACTAGCTGGAGCGCTGTCTACGAGTTCAAACATTTTCCCTCTCCTTTACTTTCTAGTTATAACGCCTACTGCAAAATTAGAAATTGCCCTGGACCCAGCGTTTCAGCCGTTCCAACACAGGTTGTTTGGGTTCATCGTTGTAGCTGCCAAGTGCAGACATGGAGATGCCGTCGGCCTGCTTTTGCAGCCCGTACAGCAACAGGCCTACACCTGTGGAATAGATAGGGTTACGCACGACGTCGGCCAATCCTTTGACACCCTGGGGCATTCCCAGGCGTACCGGCATATGAAAAATTTCTTCGGCCAGCTCGACGGCTCCTTCCATCTTCGCTGTACCGCCAGTGAGGACGATTCCGGCCGGAATCAAATCCTCGTAACCACTGCGCCGCAGCTCAGCCTGAATCAGGGTGAACAGCTCGTCATAACGTGGTTCAACCACTTCGGCCAAGGACTGACGCGACAAGTCGCGTGGCGGACGATCGCCGACGCTTGGCACCTTGATGGTTTCGCCAGCACCGGCCAGTTTGGCCAACGCGCAAGCATAGCGAATCTTGATCTCCTCGGCATACTGAGTTGGTGTACGCAAGGCCATGGCGATGTCATTGGTGACCTGGTCGCCGGCAATTGGAATCACCGCGGTGTGACGAATTGCACCTTCAGTGAAAATGCAGATATCGGTGGTACCGCCACCAATATCGACTAGGCACACACCCAGCTCTTTCTCGTCATCGGTTAGCACCGCATAGGCGGATGCAAGCTGTTCAAGAATGATGTCGTCAACTTCCAGGCCGCAGCGGCGCACACACTTCTCGATGTTCTGCGCAGCATTCACGGCGCAGGTAACCACATGCACCTTGGCTTCCAGACGCACGCCAGACATACCCAACGGCTCGCGCACGCCTTCTTGGTTATCGATCACGTAATCCTGCGGCAGGGTATGCAGCACACGCTGATCGGCGGGAATGGCCACAGCCTGAGCGGCGTCGAGTACGCGCTCAAGGTCAGCCGGACTGACTTCGCGATCACGAATGGCGACGATGCCGTGGCTATTGAGGCTGCGGATGTGATTACCGGCCACGCCCACAAACGCGGAATGGATGCGGCAACCCGCCATCAGCTGAGCCTCTTCCACGGCGCGCTGGATTGACTGCACGGTCGATTCGATATTCACCACCACACCCTTCTTCAGGCCACGCGAAGGGTGAGTGCCGATACCGACAATTTCTATCTGGCCGTCCGCATTCACTTCGCCGACCAACGCCACTACCTTGGAGGTGCCAATATCGAGGCCGACGATCATCTTGCCGCTCTGCACGTTTGCCATGGTCCTTGTCATCTCCTGATTCACTGCACAGCAGCGGTTGGTGCCGCCGTGGGCGCAACCGGCTCACGCCACGCCACGGCCAGGCCGTTGGCGTAACGCAGATCGATCCGCGCGATATTCGTTTGTTGCGCTTTCAAGGCCTTGTCATAGATGGCCGTGAAGCGGCGCATTTTTTCCACCAAATGGTCACGCCCCAGTAGCAGTTCGATGCCCTGCCCGGTGGAGAGGAACCAGCTACCACGCTCACGCAACTCCAGGCGCGCTACGGAAAACCCCAGCGGGCGCAGCATTTGACTGATCACCTGGTATTGCTGCATCACTTGCTGCTGCGCACGCTTGGGGCCATACAGCTGCGGCAGGTGCGGGTAATTGGCCAGCTCCAACGGCGCGAACGCTTCGCCTTGGTTGTTCAGCAATGCCTCATCGCCCCAGCGAGCAATCGGCAATTGTTCTTCCAGCCGCACCACCAACTGATCCGGCCATACGCGGCGCACCTGGGCGCTGGCGATCCAAGGCATCGACTCCAGCTCACGGCGCATGCTCAGCAGGTCAACACTGAAAAAGCTGGCATCGGCATAAGGCGCTATACGCTGCTGCACGGCCTGCTGATTGACGTAACTGAGGTCACCTTCCACGCTGATAGTGGCAATCGGTTGATCGGCATAGGGCAACGCACGCAAGGACAACTCATAGGTGCCGTAGCCCAAACCGAGCAATAACAGCGGCCAAGCCAAATGTTTGATCCAGCCACCCAGTCCATTCAGTCGGGCTTTTGGCAAGCTCACTCGCAAGCTGAGCGGCTCCTTGGCCACCAAACGGCTTGCGCCGCGCTGCACAGGCTTGCCGCGCACGGGGGCGCGGGAAGAACCTGGCTGGTGACGCACAGTGGCCGTCATGACTTAACCCCGCGCCTCAAGGCTGTCAGCAAGAATCGCCAACACCAGTTGTTGAAAATCCAGCCCCGCAGCACGGGCCGCCATCGGCACCAGGCTATGATCAGTCATGCCCGGCACGGTGTTGACTTCCAGTAGCCAGAACTTGCCGTCGCCATCCTGCATCACGTCGGCCCGGGCCCAACCCTGGGTACCGACGGCTTCGCAGGCACGCGCAGTGAGGTCTTTCAGCTCGGCTTCCTTCTCTGCCGAGAGGCCGCACGGAATGCGGTACTGGGTGTCATTGGCCAGGTACTTGGCGTCGTAGTCGTAGAAGCTGTGCGGCGTGCCCAAGGCAATTGGCGGTAGCACCTGGCCACGCAACATGGCGATGGTGAATTCGGGACCGGCGATCATCTGCTCAACCAGCACCTGCGAGTCGTAGCGACTGGCATCCTTCCAGGCAGCAATCAAAGCCTCGACATCGGTGACCTTGGCCATGCCGATGCTCGAGCCCTCATGGGCCGGTTTGACGAATAGAGGGAAGCCCAGCTCAGCAGCTGCGGCATGGCAATCGGCTTCACTCGCCAGCGCGGCATGGGCTGGGGTCGGCAAACCGAGGCTCAACCACACACGCTTGGTGCGCAGCTTGTCCATGGCCAGGGCCGAAGCCAGGATGCCGCTGCCGGTGTAGGGAATCCCGGCGCATTCGAGCAGGCCCTGCATCGAACCATCTTCGCCGCCACGGCCGTGCAGCACGATAAACGCACGGTCGATCTTCTCGGCCGTCAGGCGTTGCAGCAGGTCATCGCCGGCATCGATGCCGAACGCATCCACACCCGCAGCCAGCAACGCCTGCAGCACGGCATTGCCGGAGTTCAGCGAAACTTCACGCTCGGCGCTCTTGCCGCCGAACAGCACGGCCACACGACCGAACGCGCCGACCGGGACTTGGCAGATCAAACTAGCGGCGCTCATTTCGACTCCCCTGACGACTTGCCGCCGGCTGTTGCAAACAAAGGGCTCTGCAACAGTTGCGGAGCCAAACCACCGATATCACCGGCTCCTTGGCAAAGAAGAATGTCGCCCGCGCGCAGCAGCGGTTTGACGATGGGGGCCAGCTCTATGCCGCGCTCGATATAGATCGGGTCGAGCTGGCCACGCTGACGAATGCTGTGGCACAGGTGACGGCTGTCGGCACCCGGAATCGGCTCTTCACCGGCGGGGTAGACCTCCATCAGCAGCAACACATTGGCGTCACCGAGCACTTGCACGAAGTCGTCATACAGGTCGCGGGTGCGGCTGAAGCGGTGCGGCTGATAGACCATCACCAGGCGGCGCTCCGGCCAACCGCCGCGTACGGCCTTGATCACTGCGGCGACTTCGCGCGGGTGGTGGCCGTAATCGTCGACCAGCATCACGCTACCGCCATCCACCGGCAGCTCACCGTATACCTGGAAGCGTCGACCAACACCCTGAAAGCCCGACAGGCCCTGGACGATGGCTTCATCGCTGATGCCTTCGTCGCTGGCAATGGCGATGGTGGCCAGGGCGTTCAATACGTTGTGGTTGCCCGGCATGTTCACCGACACATCCAGCGGCTCGCGGTCACGGCGCAGCACCGTAAAGAAGGTCTGCATGCCCTGCTGACGCACGTTGATCGCACGCACGTCGGCGCCGTCATCGAAGCCGTAAGTCACAGTCGGACGCGCCACCTGCGGCAGAATCTCGCGCACGATCGGGTCATCCACACACATCACTGCCAAGCCATAGAACGGCAGGTTGTGCAGGAACTCGATGAAGGTTTTCTTCAACTTGTTGAAGTCACCGCCATAGGTGCTCATGTGGTCCATGTCGATATTGGTGACCACAGAGACCATCGGCTGCAGGTGCAGGAAGCTGGCGTCACTCTCATCGGCTTCAGCGATCAGGTAACGGCTGCTACCCAGCTGCGCGTTGGTGCCGGCCGCATTCAGGCGGCCACCGATGACAAACGTCGGGTCCAGGCCGCCAGCGGCGAACACAGAGGCCAGCAGGCTGGTGGTGGTGGTCTTGCCATGGGTGCCAGCAACGGCGATGCCGTGGCGATAGCGCATCAGCTCGGCGAGCATTTCGGCGCGCGGCACTACGGGGATGCGACGCTCCAGGGCGGTGGCGACTTCCGGGTTGCTGGTATTTACCGCGCTGGACACCACCAGCACATCGGCCTGTTCAGCGTTTTCGGCGCGGTGGCCAATGAAAATCTGCGCACCGAAGGTTTCCAGGCGCTCGGTCACGGCCGAAGCCTTGAGATCGGAGCCGGAGACTTCGTAGCCGAGGTTGAGCAGCACTTCGGCGATACCGCACATACCGGCGCCACCGATGCCAACAAAGTGGATACGGCGAATGCGGCGCATACGGCGGATTTCCGAACGTGCAGCGGCGGGAGACTTAGCCACGGGCCACCTCCAGGCAGATATCGACAACGGTGCAGGTTGCATCGGGCTTGGCCAGACGACGAGCCGTCTGCGCCATATGAGTGAGTTGTTCGGGGTGCATCAAAACCTCGGTCAGCTGCGCGGCCAGCTTGGCGGCGTCAGTGGAACGTTGTGGCAGCAGGACGGCAGCGCCGGCGCTGGCCAGATAATCGGCATTGCGGGTCTGGTGATCATCGATCGCGTGCGGCAGCGGCAGCAGGAACGCTGGCAGGCCGGCGGCGGCCAGCTCGCTGACGGTCAAGGCGCCTGCGCGGCACACCACCAGATCGGCCCAGGCATAAGCGCGCGCCATGTCCTTGATAAACGGCGCGACCTGCGCTTCGACGCCAACCGCGCTATAGCGTTCAGTGGTAATTGCATCGTGTTGCTTGCCGGCCTGATGGAAGACTTGCGGGCGCAGCTCGGCCGCCACCAGCGCCAGGGCTTCGGGCAGCAATTTGTTCAGCGGCTCGGCGCCCAGGCTGCCGCCCAGTACCAGCAAACGCGGCTGACGATTGCGCAGCGAATCACGCGGGGTTTCCAGGAACAGCTCTTCACGCACCGGGTTGCCGGTGGTGCGGCGCTTGTCGCTGTTGCCGAAGGTATTCGGGAAGGCCTCACACACACGACTGGCAAATGGCACCAGGCTGCGGTTGGCGGTGCCGGCCACGGCATTCTGTTCGTGGATGATCAGCGGTGCGCCATTCATCCGCGCCGCCAAGCCGCCGGGACCGGTGACATAACCGCCCAGGCCCAGCACGCACACTGGCTGCAGCTCACGCATGACCTTGCGTGCCTGAAACAGCGCTTTGATCAGTTGGAACGGCGCTTTCAGCAGGGACAGTTTGCCCTTGCCGCGCAATCCACTGACGTCGATCAGGTGCAGCGGCAGACCCGCTGCCGGTACCAGCTCATTCTCGATACCGCGCGGCGTACCCAGCCAATGCACGCTGTAGCCACGTGCTTTGAACTCGCGGGCGCAGGCCAGCGCCGGGAATACATGCCCGCCGGTGCCGCCAGCCATGATCAGCACATTACCGCGCATGTTGAACCTCCTCGGCGGGCTGGCCTTCGAAGAAGTCCGACTCCTTGAAGTCGACATCTTCATTGCCCAACTGGGTGCGACGTTCCCACTCGATGCGCAGCAGCAGCGCCAGGCTGACGCAACAGATCACCAGCGAACTGCCACCGTAACTGAGGAATGGCAGGGTCAGGCCCTTGGTCGGCAGCAGGCCGACATTCACGCCGATATTGATCAGCACCTGACCGATCCACAGGAACGCCAGGCCGTAAGCGACATAGGCCGAAAAGAACTGCTTGGCCCTCTCCGCCCACAGGCCGATATACAGCGCACGCACACTGACGAACACGAACAGGGCGACGGTGATCAGGGCGCCGACCATGCCCAGCTCTTCGGCCAGCACGGCAAACACGAAGTCGGTATGCGCTTCCGGCAGGTAGAACTGCTTCTGCACGCTGTTACCCAAGCCGACGCCGAACCACTCACCGCGGCCGAAGGCGATCAAGGCCTGGCTCAGCTGGTAGCCGGCGCCGTACTGATCCGCCCAGGGGTCGACAAAGTTGGTCAAGCGCTCCAGGCGGTAGGCCTGACTGGTCATCACCAGCACACCCAATCCGAGTACGCAGGCTGCCAGCGGAATAAAACGCAGCAGGTTAACCCCGCCCAGAAACAACATGGCGATGGCCGCACCAACCAACACCACAGTGGCACCGAAGTCCGGCTCGGCCAGCAGCAAGGCTGCAATTGGACCCAGCACCAGCATTGGTTTGATAAAGCCGGTGAGCTTCTCGCGTACTTCTGTCTGACGGCGCACCAGGTAGGCGGCGATAAACATCACGCTAAACAGCTTGGCCAGTTCGGACGGTTGCAGGTTGAAAATGCCCAGGCCGATCCAGCGCTTGGCACCGTTCACTTCACGACCAATACCCGGCAACAACACCAGAATCAACAGCACCACTGCGGCTAAGAGCAACATGCCGCTGTAACGCTGCCACAGCGCCATCGGCACCAGAAGCGTGACCAGCGCTGCACTAATACCGATGGCCAGATAAAGCAAATGACGAATCATGTGGTACAGCGGATTGCCCGTCTGCACTGCCGCCACTTCCGAGGACGCCGAGGTGATCATCACTAGGCCCAAGCCCAGCAAGGCCAGGCAACCGGCGAGTAACGGGAAATCAATGTCGATACCACGACGCGTATGCAGCGGCGAAGGCACGGCGAGCAGACGGGCAAGCATCATTGCAAACCCTCCACAGCCTGAGCGAACAGACGGCCGCGCTCTTCAAAGTTCTTGAACATATCCAGGCTGGCGCAGGCCGGCGACAGCAGCACGGCATCGCCCGCCTCGGCCAGCTCGGCAGCACGCTGGACTGCCTCTTCTAGGGTCTTGACCCGGATCAACGGCGCGGCGTCGCCCAGTGCGTCAGCCAGCAGTTCAGCATCACGACCCAGCAACACCACGGCGCGACAGAATTTTGCGACCGGCGCTTGCAGCGCGGAAAAATCAGCGCCCTTGCCATCGCCACCGGCGATCAGCACCAGCTTGCCGCTGATATCCGCACCCAGGCCTTCGATGGCGGCCAGCGCGGCACCGACGTTGGTGGCTTTTGAGTCGTCGTAATAGCTCACGAGGTTGCGCTCGCCCACCCACTGGCAGCGGTGCGGCAGACCAGCGAACTGCTTGAGGGTTGCCAACATGGGTTCGAACGGCAGCCCCACAGCATGGCCCAGCGCCAGCGCGGCCAAGGCATTGGATTGGTTGTGCGCACCGCGAATTTTCAACTCGCGCACTGGCAGCAGCGCCGCGAACTGATAGCCCAGGCACTTCTCGCCGTTTTCCTCAATCAAACCAAAGCGCTTGAAGTCCGGCTTGCCCAGGCCGAAGTACCAGCAAGGCAACTGATCCGCCACCAGCGGCCGCGACAGCGCGTCATCGCGATTCACCACCACCTGCCGCGCACCGCGGAAGATGCGGTGCTTGGCCAGGTGATAAGCCGGCAGATCGGCGTAGCGATCCATATGGTCTTCGCTGATATTCAGGCAGGTCGCCACTTCAGCGTTGAGCTGGTCGGTGGTTTCCAGCTGGAAGCTCGACAGCTCCATGACATACAGCTCGATGTCATCACTGAGCAGGTCCAGCGCCGGGGTACCGAGGTTGCCACCGACGGCGACCTTCTTGCCGGCTGCTGCGGCCATCTCACCGACTAGGGTGGTCACGGTGCTCTTGGCGTTGGAGCCAGTGATCGCCACGATCGGCGCCTTGGCATAGCGAGCGAACAGGTCGATATCACCGGACAGCTTCACGCCGCGCGCAGCCGCCGCCTGTAACGCCGGGGTGGCGATGGCCAGGCCGGGGCTGATCAGCAGCTCGCTGGCGCGGCAGAGGAAGTCCACGTCCAGCTCGCCGCAACGCACTTCCACCTGCGGGAACTGCTCACGCAAGGTGGAGAGCTCCGGCGGGTTGGCACGCGTATCGACCACGGCAAACGACAAGCCCTGGCGTGCGAGAAAACGCACCAGGGACATGCCGCTCTTGCCGAGGCCGACAACGATGCGGAAGTGGTCAGAAGCGATCAGGGTCATGGGTTCCTCAACGCAGTTTCAGGGTGGCAAGGCCGATCAACACCAAAATCACGGTGATGATCCAGAAGCGCACAATCAC
>Ga0102830_1000896_pt1 | contig 11864 bp, 6 predicted proteins | sample ColrivemetaGS703_FD_84511 | JGI IMG/M metagenome (GOLD analysis project Ga0102830, IMG submission 84511) | Estuarine microbial communities from the Columbia River estuary - Freshwater metaG S.703 | ecosystem: Environmental > Aquatic > Marine > Intertidal zone > Estuary | place: USA: Columbia...
ATTTATTATGAGCGCGTTTTCTGAACTGATACAAGGACCTACGCCTGTTTTGGTGGATTTTTTTGCCACTTGGTGCGGCCCGTGTAAAATGATGTCTCCAATCTTAGATCAGGTAAAAAATAAGGTAGGGGATCAGGTTAAAATTGTCAAAGTAGACGTGGACAAAAATCCTGCTATAGCCCAACAGCTTCAAGTGCGCGGCGTACCTACTTTGGTGTTATTTCGTCAGGGTTCCTTGCTTTGGCGTCAATCAGGGGTAGTTTCAGAGCAACAACTGATGCAGACACTAGAAACCCACGGAGCATTGGCCAAATAAAAAAACGGGTACCGGAAGGTACCCGTTTTTTATTGATCCTTATGTGACCTCGACAGGATTCAAACCTGTAACCTTCTGAGCCGTAATCAGATGCGCTATTGTTAGAATACTTGTTTTTAATGGACTTGACGCATTTAACCAAAATAATGTGTCAACTATGAGTCAAAATGAGTCTATTTCTTACCCTAAAGTCCATCAAAGATTTGATGGTAGGATTGAATTAGTGTTCTATTATCAAGGCAAAAGATTACGCCTCCAAAATGGAAAGACTTTTAATATCAATCTTAAACCAAATTCATTTCCTGAAAGTGAGCGATTAGCTCAAAGTAAACTTCTCGCTGCTCAAATTTATTCTAAGTTGTTAGCAGGTTACAATCCCCTTCACAAGGCTATTAAAAACAAATTGCAGGGTCTTTCTGATTTGGAGGTATTGGTTAAGGCCGCTGATAAGAAAGTTGCTCAGGGAGTATCTAAGCACTATGAAAGGCAGTTAAAGTATACGTTGTCATCAATAAGAAAACAAACAGCTGGTGAAGTCTCAGATAGGGTGGTAAAGAAGGTATTAGAGCATTTCTCTAATCCAACTTCATATAACACAATGCGCAGAAGCCTTCAGGTGTTATTTAATGCTGCCAGTGAGTTGGGGTGGAAGAAGAATCTTCTTAAGGGAATAGGAGGGAGAAGGGCTAAAGCGAAGCTTAATAAGCCTTATAGCAATACCCCTGCTTTATTAGAGGAAATCAAAGCCTATAACGAGAGTCTATATCTCTGCTGCCTTCTTACCTACGGATGTCTATTAAGACCTCATAGAGAGGTCAGAGAGCTTACTTGGGGTGACTTCAGCGAAGACCTCAACTACATTAGACTCTCTGGTGACAGAAATAAGTCTGGACGCAATAGAATCGTTCCAGTACCCTACTACGTTAAAGAGGTTTTGAAAAAAACTGAGGACCACTTCAACATATTCTCAGGCAGAGAAGAACCTTTTGACCCTGACTACTTTAAAGGGCTTTGGAGCCGCTTTAAAAAGCGCTCCAAGCTGTTAGAAGCTAATCAAACGCTGTACTCATTTCGTCACACAGGAGCCATTGATGTATACAAGCGTACAGGCTCTATTGAGAAGCTAAAAGCTGCTATGGGGCATAATAATATAATGGTGTCCCTAACTTATCTAAGAGGCTTAGATGTAGCAGAGTTAAAGGAAGAAGATATGCCTATGATTTAGGCTTTACGATGAACTGTTTTATTACTCCTATTAAAATCAATAATATAGATGGCCAAAAAGTAACCATTTCCATAATCCCAAATAATATTGGGTTTGAATTTGAGTCTTGTAATAATCCAATCTTTGCGAAAAGCATAACAAGTAATAAAGGACCTGAGCCTACCAAAAAAAATATTATACCGATACGAGTAAGTTAATTAAGTTTTTTGCACATCGCTTAATTACTAATTTGAAAGTAGGTTTTAACGTTGCTTGAGCTAGACCAAACACTGTACTCTTTTCGTCATTCTGGAGCTATAGACATCTTCAAGAGAACAGGGTCATTAACTAAACTTCAGAAGGCTATGGGGCATTCATCTCTTGCTGTATCTCTAACTTACCTTAGAGGGTTAGAGGTTAATGAGCTTGAAGAGAGTGATATGCCTAATTTATTTTAACAAATTTAGTTCCGTCCCATTCAAAATGAATAGATTCATTTCCAGCGGTCCAATATCCAGGTCTACTCAATCTAGTCTCAGTTTCTACAATATCAACTTTTCCGTTTCCGTTTATATCCCTAATTTGAATCCAGGTTACTGGATGCTGAAAAATATATTCATCGTCATTAAACCATTCAGTGGTTTTGTTTGAAAAGTTAAAATTCGAATCAGGACTATAAATCTGAAGAAAAGAATACATCGTAGTGAGCCCGTTATTATTTGGATCATCATCGATTTGGATTATGAAAAGTGCAATTATTTCATTTAAGCCATCTTGATTAATATCAAAAAAAACTAGATCGTCATTATTCCCAGTTTTAATGTTGTTTACATAAGGCTTTTGTCCTAAACTAAATGCATTACTCCTATTATTGTAGTCAAATTTACCTGAACCATCCCCCCAAATTATCGTTGGGGATATAAGCATTTTGTCGTAGCTCATATCCGCAAAAGATCCGCCAAGTATTAAGTCTTGGAAATTATCCCCATTGAAATCAAAAATTTCAACGGTTTGTACTCCATATAGTGGACTATTTTCGGGTAAATTTGAAATTCTATCTACAACTTTTTCAAAATAGAAATTTGCTTTTCCATCATTTAATGCAAATCCTTGGTCTTCACTAGGAGAACCAAAGAACAAATCTAAATCACCATCATTATCAATATCACCTGAGGCAAATCCGTGATATTGTGAGTAAGGGACAGATTCTAATTTACTCATAAGGTAATTTCCATTTTCATTGCTAAGTGTAATTGTAGATTTGTCTAGAACATCGTGTGCGCCTGATATTCTAATTACATCAGGATATGTATCATTATTAAAATCCCCAACTATGGTTTTTCTTGCACCTAAAGAACCAAATTCGGGATTTAACAATAAACTATTGTTTTCAATAAAATTGTTTTCACCATCATTAATAAAAAACTTGTGATAACGTATCTCACTATCAGAAAACCCGCTGTTCTGAATCATTAAGTCTATGTAACCATCTAAATTAAAATCAGCTACTGCATATCCAGTATTGGAGAAATATTCCTTTGGATATCCGTTAGATTCCTCTATTTCAAAAAGATCTAACCTAGGTTGAATTTCATTTTTCCAAATAAATGAAGGCACTTTATAATTAAAAAACCTTATAAACTTAGCTTTAACGGATATTGCTTGGGAAACATCCAATTCAATTGCTAGGCTAGTTGATTCAATATCACCAGACCATCCGCTAAATTCCCAACCCTCAGAAGGCTGTGCCGTTAGTCTTACTGTTGTTCCAGAATCATATTCAGTAGTCTTGCCTGTGTTGACTATCTCCTCTGTAACTGTACCTTGACCTTCAATGCTTATGGTCAGTGGATACTTTCGCATCACAAACTTTGCTTTGATATTCTTTGGTGAACTAATCGTTACTTGAAGTGGATTGTCATTTGAGGTAACATCCCCAGACCATCCTGCAAATACCCACTCTCCTGCTGGTACTGCTGTTAACTCAACCTTTGTCCCAGAGCCGTAACCTTTTCCAGCATTGATTACCTTCTCGCTAACCGTTCCTTCTCCTTCTTTGGAGATGGTAAGTTCGTATTGCTTTTTTGTAAAAGTAGCCTGTATGGTAAGGTCTGAAGTGACTGTCAACACCAAAGGATTCTGAGTAGAACCATTTGACCACTTAGTGAACTCATATTCTGCACTTGGTGTAGCTGTAAATGTGACTGAACTACCTTCTTCAAAAGTACCAGACTGTGGACTTACTGTTCCGCCCTCTGTAGCGGATACAGTAACATCATACATAACAGGGTCTTTGGTGCAAGAAAAAAGAACTAACAGGAGAAGAAGGGAAAGTCGTTTCATACAAGCAATTATAATCTAGTTACCACTCTGTCCAGTACTTCCTCCACTACCTGAATCGTGAGAGCCTCCTGAGTTGTGGTTGTTTTCTGGACAAGTACCCCAAACTGGCATATTACCTTGAGATATTCTACTAGAAAATCCATCAGGAATTCTGCTTATTTTTGTAACACACCAGCTTGAGATATCTTGATTAAAAGAACTCCCCTCAAACATATATTTCATATTGTTTACTTTACTTACATCCCAACTTCCAATAGGTTTATTAAAGGGCGTATTTTTAAACATTGCTTGCATATTAACAACATTTTTTGTGTCCCATTGGGATAATGATTGATTGAAAAAGTTGTTTCCATCAAACATACCAGCCATATTTGTTACTTTACCTACATCCCAATTATTTATTGGTTTATTAAATCTTGTCAAATAAAACATTTCGCTCATATCATAAACATTTGAGGTATTCCAACTAGAAATATCTCCATTAAAATTTGATGAATTAAACATTCCAGATGTCCTAACCACATTGGATATATCCCATTTTGACAAATCACCATCAAATAAAAAAGCTCCTGCAAACATTCTATGCATATCTTTTACTTTTGAAACATTCCAATTTGATATATCTCCTTTAAATTTTCTGGCGCTCTCAAACATAGAGCTCATATCTGTAGCATTTGAAGTGTCCCATTTAGAAATATCACCTGTAAACTCGTAAGCGTCCCTAAATGCCTCTTTCATATTTGTAACCTTTGAAGTATCCCAGTTTGATATGTTTGAATTAAATGTATTAGATGCAAAAGCTAATCTTAAATTTCTGACAGATCTAGTATCCCAATTACTAATGTCTAAGTTTGTGATTTCTGAACCAGCGAAAATTTGCTCCATATTTTCTACTGATTCAACATTCCAATTCCCAATATTTAGATTATGTTTTACTCCTCCAAAAGTCCCAAACATTGATCTTACTTTGCTTGTATCCCAATGCGATAGGTCTCTATTAAAACTTTCTGCACCCTGAAATGTCGCTGAGAGATCAGTTACGTTACTTACATCCCAAGAACTTATATCTTGATTGAAGGATACATTGGTATAAAACAAGTAGCTTAGTTTTGTTATTCTTGAAGTCACTACAAGGCTAATATCTTCATTATTGGTTACCATTTCACGTAGTGAACTCTCATCAATTAACTTATAAGTTTTGCCATTAATGACTTTTGTATCACCTATAAACGCATATTCTGTTGCTTTTATGGTGATTCCGTTTTCAGCCAGATAAATATAGTCGTGACATCCATTGGCGTTTACAGTCTCTCCGGCTGGTGTATCATTACATTTGTCAATGTCGTCTGTTACCCCGTCTTCGTCTGTATCCTTTTGAGCTAAAGCACAACCATTTTCATCCACTAATCCCATCTGTGCAGTTGAATTTGGACATAAATCGTCTGCATCCATTACTCCGTCATCGTCTGCATCAATATCAACAAATACGGCTGTAATCGTAGATGCGTTATTTACTGTATACTCCAATGGATTTTCAGTGCTTTGGACACTTCCAATCCATTCTTTGAATGCCCATCCTGCCTCTGCCTCAGCAGTAAGTTTAACCCTAGTTCCGTAGTCGTAAGTATTGGTTCTTCCTGTGTTGATTACCTCCTCTATGACTCGGCCATTTCCTTCGGTTTCAATAGTTAAGCCATAAGCTTTTTGAGATGGGCCACACCCATTCTCATCAGCCTCTTCAATTAGCGGAGTATTTGGGCATTGGTCAATATCATCCGCTATACCATCACCATCTGTATCACTTCTAAATGGACCATCTGTAGAGATTACTTGTTCAAAAATCTCAGGTGAAAATGAAGCAGCAGATAATGATGGATAAGCAGACTTGTACTTGTTAATTATGTTGGTTACGATTTGGTCGTAGTTTATCTTACTTATGCCATTTACAATGTTCTCCTTGATAGTTTCAGTATCTATCTGTCCATTGTCCTTGATGTCATTGGCAATGTTTGCCATTAGTTGACTGATTTCATTCTCAGTCCTTGTGGACATAATGGTAGCTGTGATTGCTAGAAGCACTTTTGACCCAGTATCTCCTTTGGTGTAGTTTAGTTTCTCAGAGCTTTGGATATTCTGTCCGCTTATTCCAAAAGCGGTCAGAATTTCATTTAATGCTTGGGTCTTAGCTTGAGTGAATGTTTTACCTTCTTTGGTGAGTTGGAGTACCCTTTCATATTCTATATTGGTAATTGCGTTGAGGTTAATTTCCTGAGAAGTCTGGCATAGTCCTAGAAGTGTCAACTTACTTTCTGTAACCTCGTTAGTTACCTCATTCCAATAATAGCCATTACCTACAACACGGGCATATTCTTCTGTAAGACCAGAGATGTTTAAAGCAAAGTTCCCCAAGTCATCAGTGATGTTGGTATTAAAACTCTTACCTGTTTGATTGAATGAATTATTGAGCTCAAAGAACGTTAGCTCTGAACCAGAGACATAGCTACCCTTAGTTACACTACCGCTTATGTTGATAGCATATTGTTTCTTGCTAAAGTTGGCGGTAATGCTTTTGTTTGAATTCATTACCACACTGATAGTTGGGCTATTGGAAGTCTCACTTCCTGTCCAACCAGAAAAATCATATCCAGTATTTGGAGTAGCTGTGATTGACACACTGGTCCCTTCGTCATAGGACCCTCCCGTTTGAGAGACCGTTCCTCCGTCACCAGCGGTCACAGTCAGGGTGTAAACAGGGATTTCAGGCTCAGGAGAGCAGTTTACCGTAAATAAAGCAACACAAATTGCTAGAAGGAATTTTTTCATAAATAAGACAATAACAATGTCTAAATTATGTCATAGAGCCTTAGAAAATATGAGACGTTCATAAATATTGCTCTTATTGTATTAGGAGCATTTATGATTAGACTTGAAAAGCCATTTCGCTTTGAATTCTTTTGTCCACGCTATCTTAATCAATCCACACCTCAACATATTCACTGGCAATGAAAAAGCCCCCAATCCGGACTATTTTAAAACCATTTGGGGGCGTTATAAGAAGGTTTCAAAGTTACTGGAGCAAGACCAAACACTATACTCTTTTCGTCACTCAGATGCTATAGATATCTTCAAGAGAACGGGGTCATTAACTAAGCTTTAAAAGGCTATGGGACACTCTTCACTTGCAGTTTCATTAACCTATCTCAGGGGTTTAGAGGTTAGTGAGTTGGAAGAGAGCGATATGCCTATAGTTTAACACATTTACGAAAAGGCGTATTTGTCTAATCTCGCTATCTTATTACCGAAATATTTTAACAACTTTTATGTTGTATAATTCTTGAATCAATCCCTCAAATCAATTGTAATCACTTCTGATCTAATATAAATTTCATTTTTATTAGGGTAAACCTTGTCATTAGATGATAAAATGCTCATTACTTCCAAAAAACCATTATTTATGTATGGAATTGAAAATCCTCCAAAGGAAGAATAATAATCGATTATTCTCTTATTAGAATATTCTGTGAAAGTACCATTTCGATTGTTAATTAATATTTGTGGATTAAATAATCGTTTTGCAAATGGATAGCCACCTTCAAGGATAATTCTTTCTCCTATATTTTGAGTATTTGGTAAAATGTCTAAAAATCCATCTGCATTTGCATCTGCAATAAAATATTCTCTTATTAAAAAATCCTTGGCATTCCAAGCATCAAACCAATTTAAATTAAAGGTTCCATCATTATTATTTAACCAAATCTCTAGAGTGATATTATCTCCCTCTCCAACAACCAGAATATCCTTTAAACCATCATTATTAAAGTCCTCACTAGAGACTTTAGTAGCACCTCTTTTTATAGAGTGGATGTTATGGGGTACTACACCAACAAAATTGATGTTAAACTTCGAACTTGAGTCATCATACTTCCAAATAGAAACATTATTGGCCTTAGGGCTAGACATTTCACCACCATAATCAGCCATAATTATTTCATCAAGACCATCATTATCTAGATCTGCAAAATCCCAAGCAAATGGATTACCCCCAATCTCGTTCCAAATTGTCTCGTCCTTTGAGATTATATTTTCAAAAAGCTCAAATACTCCTGGAGAAGTTTGAATAAAAACGCTAAGACCATTACTTCCCGTCCCTCCTAAGTCTATTAGCCCATCTCCATTTAAATCTCCACCTGCGGCACCGTGGAAATACATCATTTGATTATCACTAGTAACTCTAGTCCAAGAAATATTCTCCCCATTTATTTCCCCAAAAAAAAGATCTCCACTCCAGTCTTTTGCATTTTGACCTATCTCATTACCATCCCCACTAATTATATACTTATTGTCAATCACCTCTGTGTTTCTGATAGACCAGGCCTGAATTCCATTGTCAATTTTAAAAAAATGCCATCCATCTTGCTCATATCTGTAAATACTAGCACCCATTCTGGGTATGTCATCTTTGTTCGACACAATATTATTAGAGTAATTTGGCATAAATATTATGTATTTACCTGTATCATTTTCAAAATACGCAGCACCAGCAGCAGCACCACCTATACCTTCCAGGATTTCATTTACACCAGTGTTAAGTGGATATTCTAGTAGTTGGTGTAATGTTTTTATTTGTTCATAGTTTCCATCATTTGGAACAAAAAAAGCTACAAGTGGACCATTACTTAACCTTTTTGTTAAATCAATTTCAATTGGATTAGCACTTTCTTCCACTCCACCATAGAATAAAGTCGAGATACCATTCCAACCTCTGAATGAATATCCTGTGTTTGGATTTGCAGATACATTAAATCCAGTTATCTTTTCATCATCTACTTCGTCGTAGACATAGTTTTCAAATTTTATTTCTCCTTGTCCAGTAATAACCAAGCCTTGGATTTCATCCTTACTTAGAAAATTAGCGGTTAGATTCATATTTGTCTCTGTACTCAAAATTAGTGGATTAGATGAAGTTAAAACATCTCCACTCCAGCCAAGAAATATTGATTGGTCATTTATGGATAATGCAGCTAGCTCGACAGTTTCACCTTGAACTAATTCAATCGAATAATCTTCGATTATATTGTTGATTTTTCCATTTCCAATAATTGTTATTGAGACTTGGTTTGATTGCTTTATAAAAATTGCTGTAACTCCTAAAGGCTCTACAATATTCATCTCGATGGATTCATCTGTTGACTCAATATCTCCAATCCATTTTTCAAACTTCCATCCCTCAGAAGGCTGTGCCGTAAGTCTTACTGTTGTTCCAGAATCATATTCAGTGGTCCTGCCTGTGTTAACTATCTCCTCAGTAACTGTTCCTTCACCCTCAATGTTAATAGTTAGCGGATACTTACGCTTTACAAACTTTGCCTTAATGTTCTTTGGTGAACTAATTGTTACTTGAATAGGATTGTCATTTGAGGTAAAGTCCCCTGACCATCCTGCAAAAACCCATTCTCCTGCTGGTACTGCTGTTAACTCAACCTTTGTTCCAGAGTCGTAACCCTTCCCAGTATTGATTACCCTTTCGCTAACTGTTCCTTCACCTTCTTTTGAAATGTTAAGTTCGTACTGTTTCTTAGTAAATGTAGCCTGTATATTTAGGTCTGATGTGACTGTCAACACCAAAGGATTCTGGGTAGAACCGTTTGACCACTTAGTGAACTCATATTCTGTGCTTGGAGTAGCGGTTATAGTCACCGTACTACCTTCTTCATACGAACCAGACTGTGGACTTACTGTTCCTCCCTCAGTAACTGAAGTAGTAACATCATACATAACAGGTTCTTTGCTGCAAGAAAAAAGAGCTAGAACTAGAAGAAGTGAGAGACGTTTCATAACAGAAGTTTTATTTAAATTATTTTTTCTAGGATAATACTCCTATTAATGAATTTATAGAAATACAATTTCGCGGGACCTCGTTTTTCTGTTTTGATAAACTAACTTGTGGGCTTGATGTTAATAAGATGAAAAAAATAATATGCCTATTGTTAGGCTATTCATTACCCAAATGAAATCTTGCTTTGCAATAAAAATTAGTTGTATAATTGATTGGGGGTAAATTTATTCCCATTCAATTCCCATCTTGCTGGAACACTTCCAAATACTCCGGGCCATCTATATTCTTCGCTATTATAATGACCTCTGTCTTCCTCAAACAGTTCAATTTTACCATCATTGTCTATATCCCCGATTCTAATCCATACTAATGCGTGATCATTTAACAATGGGCTTTCAATGAATTCATCATTTGAATATATATAATTTGAATCTCGATTTTTATATATCTCAATTTTTGAATTTCCAGGGTTTGATAAAAAAACAATTATTTCATCAGAGTTGTCATTGTCTAAATCATAAAACGCAAAATCATAAACTGGACCAAAATCAGAGGTTGTTATTTTAGTTGAGTTTTTAAAATCATAATTCATCCCGTTTCCCCAATAGATCCTAAAATAATCACCAGAGTTCGCACCAATTAATAAATCTAAATACCCATCTTTATTTAAATCATAAAACTCGGAAGCTACAGGACTGTCAGTGGGAGTTTTATAGTTCAAAATAAAATTTGATTTAATTTCAAAACTCCCTTTCCCTTGATTAACTAATAAAAAACTGGTTTCAACCATACTAGAATATTGACTTCCGCCATTAATTGCTCCAACATATATATCTATATCACCATCATTATCAAAATCTCCAGAAGATGCGGTATGATAAAATCTTTTTGGTAAGTCAAAAGTCGAAAATTCAAATTTTTCTCCCTTACTTAATATTATACTTGGTGAACCTCCCGGAAAATTGTTGTGAATACTCGTATCGGCAAAAAAAACATCTGGTACCCCGTCGTTGTTATAATCCCCAATTATTGATTTTCTGGTAACAACGGGTCCAATGTTATTGGCTATTAAATCTTTATTGTGTATAAAATTCTTATTGGTTCCGTCATTCAAATATATTTCAACAGGATAATGAGTCTCTATTTCATCACTACCATATGGAGCAAATAATATGTCATAATAACCATCGTTATTAAAGTCAGCAATATTACCAGTGGTATCATACCAAACGTATGTACCATCTGATTCAAGTGTAGGTCTATTGTTTGATTTAGGGATTGAATACAAATCTATCCAAAGTGGATTTGATCTTAATTTGTATGAAGTTTGATTGTAATTCTGGAAAAATTTTTCAGCTTTTTTTTCTTCTGTGTTCTCATTAACTTCTGTAGGGTCTTTTGTACAGCATAGTAATGTAAATCCAATTAGTAAAAGTGATGCAAATCTTCTCATAATTAAAGTATCTTGTGTAATACTACTCCTTACAAATGACAACACCAAAGAAGCTCTTATTTGATATACTATTAACGTATTGAGAGGATATTTTCCTGGATTTAGTTGCATCAATTAGAGTAGAAAACGTTGATTAAAACTCAAGTACTCAATCCCACCTCATCTGAATACCAACCACTTCTGAAAAAAGCACATTTTTGCTCAATTGATTTGCGCCGCCCTTTATGGGGCTAGCAAATTAGTGGTACATATTTTCACTATCACGCCTTTTTACACTAAGCTAGGAGCCCCTCCTAAAAGGGGCGACTCACATATACTATTTGGCTCTTGTTGCTCATTGATTGCTTCGGTTTGGGACCTCCGCAATCAACACTTTGATACTAAGTATTACACTTGATTAAACAACCCCTTTTTTATTGGTGTATACATTAGATGTATTGGACCGATTTAGCCACTTTACTGACTTGCAAAGTCTTGGTATTGCTAGCGTTACAAGCTTTAGCTTTATAGCCTCAATCATCGCTTAGCCATTTTACTAATTCCTAGCTTGGTTGTATTTTCTGTGTAGTTGCTGCATTGCTGTCCCTGAATGACGGTTTATCTCATTATAGGCTAGTTCCAGCTCCGAGTGTTCGTTGAGGTAATTCTTGATGGTTGCATAGGATAGTCCGGTTAGGGACTCCAGAATTCTTTTAGTTAACCTTTTATGTCC
>Ga0102830_1000897_pt1 | contig 11848 bp, 7 predicted proteins | sample ColrivemetaGS703_FD_84511 | JGI IMG/M metagenome (GOLD analysis project Ga0102830, IMG submission 84511) | Estuarine microbial communities from the Columbia River estuary - Freshwater metaG S.703 | ecosystem: Environmental > Aquatic > Marine > Intertidal zone > Estuary | place: USA: Columbia...
ATTTGTATGTTGTTCCGGGGGTTACATAATTCGTAAACGAAAAATATAAGGTAGTTTCTTTTTCTTTTCCTCCAAAACCACCAGCGGTTCCAACGCCTGGCAACTGAACGTCGCGAACCAATTTTCCGTTGTAATCATATTGTTTAATGAACGAAACCGCATCTTTCATATAACTAGCAAAAATAAAACCGCTCCCTGTGTTTGGCGATAATACATTCTCGGTTTCCGCAATGCAATCTTTCCAGTTTTCTTTCTCTGAATTTGATATATCAAAAGTGACCACGCGTTTGTTTGGCGCATTGAAATTTGTAACCAAATAAATTTTAGAACCTTTGTTGTCTAAAACATCATTGTCATTTTCATAATTATCTATTAAGGTTACAATTTTGCTGTTTGGTGTAGATAAATCTAAATAATACAACTCATTTCCAGAAGTAGAATTAGCTGCCGAAATGAATAAATAATTTTCATCTTCAGAAACGCTACCACCAACATATCTTCTTTTTATAGCACCACCAAAAACCAATTTATCTGTTTTTTGCGAAGTATTTAATTTGTGATAATACAATTTGTGTTGGTCTGTTTTTGCAGATAGTTCGCTTCCAACCGGTTTGTCGTAACTAGAATAATAGAAACCTTCGTTTTTGTACCAAGAAACGCCACTAAATTTTACATCAACAATGGTATCGCCAATGATTTTCTTAGTTTTGGCTTCCATCACAATTACTTTTCTCCAATCACTTCCGCCTTCTGAGATTGAATAAGCCACTAAACTTCCGTCTTTGCTAAAATTCAATCCGCCTAAAGAAGTAGTACCGTCTTTTGAGAAAGTATTCGGATCTAAAAAGATTTCCTCTTTTCCGGCCTTATCTTTTCTATATAAAACCGATTGATTTTGAAGGCCATTATTTTTGTAGTAATACGAAAAATCGCCTTCTTTAAATGGAGCCCCGATTTTCTCGTAGTTCCATAGTTGTTCCATTCTGTCTTTAAGCTGATTTCTATACGGAATTTGCTCTAAATATTGATATGTTACTTTGTTTTGAGCTTTAACCCAAGCTTCGGTTTCGGCACTTCGGTCGTCTTCTAACCAACGATAAGGATCGTTAATTTTATCGTTAAAATAGGAATCAACATGGTCTATTTTTTTCGTTTCGGGATAATTAATTTTTGTTTGTGCGTGCATAACAAGTGTACAAATAATAGCCGATATTGTTATTGTTTTTTTCATAAATTGTTTATTAATGAACAACAAAGATATTCAAAAGGAATTTAAAGATTTGCTATTATAACTCAAAATTTAAATTCACTATTATATTACGTCCCATATTGTTTATTCCATCTGTTTTTAAACGTGATAGATGATTGACATAGGTTTTATCTAAAAGATTATTTGCATTTAAGTTCAAATGAAAAGCTTTTTTAGCTATTGTTATTTTTCCGCCAAGCGCAAAATTGATTAATAAATAATCGGGTGTAAGTGTTTCAAATTCATTTATATTAGCTTGTTTAAATGAATAATTAAAAAAGCAGGAAGCATAACTATTCTTTACCCATTTTTGTGATTCAAATTCAATTCGAACATTGTTTTTCCATTGGTTTGCAGGAATTAATGGTAAGTAATGATCTCCTTGTTTTCCTGTAACACTTTCAAAACTACTTGTAAAATGCAACCAATCGTACGGATGTGGATGAAAGTGAATTCCGGCTTCTCCACCAAATAAAGAGGCATTGTTTTGTATGTAATTGTAAACAATATTTCCGTTACTTTCACTACCAGTTGGTGAAATGTAAATGTAATTGTTGATGAGATTGTAAAATCCGTTTACAAACCATTCAAAGTGTTGACTTTTATAATCTAAATTAAAATCGAGCTGAAAATTTTGTTCGTTTTTTAAATCATTATTTCCAATTTCATACCGATTGCTTCCTTCGTGAACTCCGTTAGATGTTAATTCAGACAAATTTGGAGCCCTGAAACCAGAAGCAATATTAATTCTTGTTGAGATATAATCGGATAAATCGGTTTTGTAACCTAATGACGCATTAAAACTATTGAATTGTTTAGAAAGGGCTTTAAAATAACCTTCTTCGCCTTCAATACCATGTGTTGCGGTATTAATTTTTCTATTATCGTAACGAATTCCGGCTTGTACAACATTCGAATTCTGACTGTAGGTTGTAGTGGCAAAAGCACCAAAATCTTTTATATTAGCATTTGGAATTAATAATTCTTCTCCATAGTTAATATTCGATTGGTCCATTCCTTGTATCCCGATGATGCTTTCCCAGCGGTTCATTTTCGGTAGAAAGTATTTTACATTGTAACTTGCTGTTTTTAATTTCATTGATAACGCAATTTCATCTGGTGTTTCTATTTCTTTTCTGTCGTTTAACGAAAAACCAAAATCGCCTTCTATTTTAGAGTTTTTAAAATATATTTTTTGATTCCAACTCAGTAAATGATTGGTTACCTCTTGTTTGGGATAAAGCGGATTTCTAAATCCTGAATTTTCTAAATCTTCTTCGGGTAAACCCAAATTTAAGTGGTTGTAATTGTATCTAAAATCGGCTGCTATTTTTGAGTTCGAATAGCCAATTCCCGATTTAAAATCTCTTTCAACGAAACGAGTATTGATGATTCTGTTGCCAGAAGGCACTTTGTAATCAGCATGTGTTGTGTAATTTCCTCTCACCAAAAATTTAAAATTCGACGGAGAAGCTTTATATCCAAAAGCAGTAGAAGACCCTTGTGTATTGGTAAAATAGTGTTGTTCAAAATCAACCGCTTTTTCATTAAATGGTGCATATTTTTCGGGATTAAAATATACAACACCGCCCAGAGCATCCGATCCATATAATAATGAAGCTGGCCCTTTAATAACTTCGACACTTTCAATTCCTGTGGCATTTAATCCCAGCCCGTGTTCTTCGCCAAACTGCTGATTTTCCATACGAACCCCTTGCGAATAGACCAAAACACGATTGCCACTCAATCCACGAATAACAGGTTTGCCAATAGAATTTCCTGTAGAAATTTGAGAAACCCCTGCAAGTGAGGCAATACCCTCCATAAGAGTAATCGCACCATTTTCTTTTAGGGTTTTTACAGTAACATGTGCTACTTTCATCACATTCTGCGATTGCATTTTGTTGTACAAAGTAGAAACAATTACTTCATCTAAATGTTGTTCTTTTTCAGTAAGAACAACGTTTAATTTAATTTCTGCTTCATTACTGGTTATAATTTCTGTTTTGATTTCGTAACCTGATAAATAAAAAACAACTTTGTTAGGTCCTTTAGGAAAAGATAAAATTTGATAGAAACCGTTTCCATCGCTAGTGGTTTCCAAATTGTTCTCTTCGACATGAACAACAACACCAGATAATTTTTGATTGTTAACATCGGTGACATATCCGCTTATTTTAAATTGGGAAAAACCTGCTGCCGAAGAAAATAGTAGTAGTATATTGAAAAGATATTTCATTTTAACTTGTTTTTATTATTAAATAATACTGAAAAGAGTCGTATAACATTTAGATATACAGCCACATAAACCTTGTTAAAAAAACAAAGTAAAATTATTTAAAGATTAAAAACAGGTGGACCTCGAAGGTAGCACGAATTTCCTTCAAACGTAATGTAAGTTTCATTACTACTATATTGATACGGAATTTCGTAAAAAGAAGGAATAAAATTAAAATGTAAAATTTCTGGCGAAAGAAAAGCCGTAAATTTGAAATCACAAATAGGGCAATTTTCAATTTCGGTAAATGTCTTCTCAGAAGTTTTAAATGTCACATGATGCGAATCATCACAACATTCTGTTTTAACATGGTGCTCGTGAGAAAAAGCATGTATAGATTGATAGCAAACAGTAAATAATACTGCCAGCATCAGTCCGATATTTATATAAAGTAGCTTCTTTTTCACAACCACAAATATACAGCTTTTAAGGATAAGCTAAAAAAGAAACCACGAATTAACGATTTTTTAAGTTTTATGGACTTATTCGTGAATTCGTGGTTATGTATTGAAACATAAAGAAACATAGAATTTAAGTCTGATGTGAACTCAAAAAAGTGTAACATCCTTAATCTATTAAAAATGAACTATGTGTCTATGTGTTTAAAATTACACTAAGTTATTCGCCACCAAATATTCTGCAATTTGAATGGTATTGGTTGCGGCTCCTTTTCTTAGGTTATCCGCCACAATCCACATGTTTAATGTGTTGGGTTGGCTTTCATCTCTTCTAATTCTACCAACAAAAACATCATCTTTTCCTTGTGCGTAAATGGGCATAGGAAAAGTAAAAGTATCAATATTGTCTTGAACGGTAACGCCAGGTGTGTCGTGTAAAATTTGCCTAACTTCGTTTACATCAAAATCATTTTCAAACTGAATGTTTACCGCTTCACTGTGTCCGCCAACCACCGGAATACGAATAGCAGTTGCCGTTACTGCAATGGTATTGTCGTTTAATATTTTTTGGGTTTCGCGTACCAATTTCATTTCTTCTTTGGTGTAACCGTTTTCTTCAAAACTATCACATTGTGGAATGGCATTTCGGTGAATTGGGTATTTATACGCCATTTCATCTTGAATGCCTACATATTCATTTTCTAACTGTCGTACTGCTTTTACTCCTGTTCCAGTTATGGATTGATATGTAGAAACTACAATACGTTTGATGTCATATTTGGCATGTAAGGGCGCTAAAGCCATTACCATTTGAATGGTAGAGCAGTTTGGATTGGCAATAATTTTATCTTTTAAAGTTAAGATAGAAGCATTGATTTCTGGAACGACTAATTTCTTAGATGCGTCCATGCGCCAAGCAGAAGAATTGTCTATAACAGTGGTTCCGGCAGTAGCAAATTTTGGAGCCCATTCTAATGAAGTTTCTCCGCCAGCTGAAAATAAAGCGATCTCAGGTTTCATGTCAACTGCGGTTTGTAAACCTACAACTTTATACGTTTTTCCTTGCCATACAATTTCTTTTCCAACTGATTTTTCAGAAGCAACCGGAATTAACTCGGTTACAGGAAAATTACGTTCTGCTAATACTTGAAGCATTATTTCGCCTACCATACCGGTAGCGCCTACCACGGCTACTTTCATTTTATGTTTTTTAAAAATACAAAAATATAGAATATTCAAATGACTTCGCAAATATTCATGAATTTATAACAAAAGTTTTAATTTTAAGCGTTATTTTTTTTATTAAAACAAATACAAAATTTAAAACAAATTAATTTTTATAAAAAATACGTTTTACACGTTGCGAAATTCCAGTTAAAATTTCATAGGAAATAGTGCCAACAACAGTAGCTATTTCAGTTATTTTTGGATTTTTACCAAAAACAATAACTTCATCACCTGCTTTACAAATAATAGAAGTAACGTCTACCATCATCATATCCATACAAACCGAACCTAAAATGGTAGCTTTTTTATTGTTTATAACAACATAGCCTTTTTCATTCCCCCAAGCTCTTCTAATTCCGTCTGCATAACCAATAGGAATGGTGGCAACTTTCATTCTTTTCGTTACGTTGTATTTTCGGCTATAACCAATACTTTCTTGTGGTAAAACTTCTCTTATTTGAGAAATGATTGTTTTTAGAGTACTCACATTTTCTAAAGCGAGTAATTCTTGTTCCGAATTTCCAATGCCATACAACCCAATACCCAATCGCACCATTTCCATTTGCTTTTCGGGATAATTAAAAATACCAGAAGTGTTTAAAATGTGTCGAAATGGAATGTAGGAAAGCACAGCGGCAATAGCATTATACATGACATCAAATCGCTGAAATTGCAATTGTGTAAATGCGTTAAATTTTTTATCGTCGCTGGCAGCCAAGTGAGAAAAAATACTTTTTATTTTAATAAAGTTGTTGTTTTTTAATAAAGATACCAATTCGTTTATTTGAGGCAATTCAAATCCCAATCGATGCATTCCGGTATCTAATTTTATATGAATGGGATAATTTGAAATATTTTGTTCTTGAGCAATTTTAAGAAAAGCTTGTAAGCCGGTAATCGAATATATTTCGGGTTCTAAGTTGTAAGCAATCATGGCTCTAAAACTCGTATTTTCTGGATTTAAAACCATAATCGGAGTGGTAATTCCGGTTTTTCTTAACTCAATTCCTTCATCGGCAAAAGCAACGCCTAAATAATCTACTTGATGATGTTCGAGCAATTTTGCAATTTCATAACCGCCATTTCCGTAACCAAATGCTTTCACCATGACCATAATTTTAGTTTCAGGTTTTAGTTTTGATTTGTAGAAATTTAAGTTATGACTAATAGCGTCTAAGTTGATTTCTAATATGGTTTCGTGATTTTTTTCTTCCAACAAAACTACAATTTCATGAAAGTTAAACCCCCGCGCTCCTTTTACTAATATGGTTTCGTTCTGAAACGATTGTGTGTTGAATTGCTGTAAAAATTCTTGCGTTGTGGCAAAAGAAATTACATTTGGTAAATCTTTTAAATGCTTATTTATTATTTCGCCAATTGTAATTATACGACCAATTTTATTTTTAGAAAGTAAATTTTTAACCTGAAGATATAAAATTTCAGATGCAATACCACTATTAAAAATATCAGAAAGTACAATTGTTTTTTTATCGTGTAATTTTTGTTGTTCTAAAAAATCTAAAGCGATTTTTAAAGACGGATAATCTAAGGAGTAGCTATCATCAATAACCAAGCAATTGTTGATTCCTTTTTTAGCTTGAAGTCTTAATTCTACCGGATATAACTCACCAACTCTCTTTTGAATAAATGAAATATCTTCATTTAAAAAGAGCATAAAATTTACACAAGTAATGGTGTTTTCAATAGAATTAGCGTCACAAAAAGGAACAACAACACGAAAAGAAGCAGTACCTTTTTTAAATGTTAATTGGGTTGTATTGTTTTCTTCTTTTTGTGTAACGAAAAGAGCCGCATTTTCATCGGTAAAACTCCATGTATGTTTCTGAATGTTGTCTGAAAGTAAAACCTCAATAACTTCGTTTTTTTCTAAAAAAACATCGGTACAGTTATCGAAAAGTTTAATTTTCTCTTTAATTTTGGCTTCACGATTCGAAAAGCCTTCATCATGTGCCGCACCAATATTGGTTAAAATACCAAACTTTGGAGCAATTATTTTTTCCAGTTGCATCATTTCGTTTGGTAACGAAATCCCGGTTTCAAAAAGTCCAAAATCATAAACACCTTCAACGCCTAAAACCGATAAGGGAACCCCAACTTGCGAATTGTAACTTTTTGGATTTCTAACAATTTTATGATTTGGACTTAATAAAAAATTCAGCCACTCTTTCACTATTGTTTTTCCGTTGCTACCTGTAATGCCAACAAAAGGAAATTCAAATTGTTTGCGATAACCAATGGCAGTTTGCTGCAGCGCTTGCAGCGAATTTTTTACGATAATAAAATTTGCTTTACCAATTAAATGTTCCGGAATATATTCAGCCACAAAATAGCAAACCCCTTTTGCAATTAAATCTTCTAGATACAAATGTGCATCGTGGTTTTGTCCTTTTATGGCAAAAAACAACGTGTTGTTTCCATTTTGCAACGAGCGGCTATCTATTGAAATATGAGTTGCAATAAAGTCAGTCGATTTTCCATGAAAATCGCCTTTACAAAATGAAATAATATGCTGTATGGTAAGATTCAATTATTCTTTATCTTCTTTGTGTTCGCGAATAGCTCTATAATATGCTGCACGGCTCAAGGGCTCGTATTCTTCAGTTTCCCCCAGCATAACCAATTTTTCATCGCTCGATTTTCTAAAACTATAATGGGCTAAATTTCCCGTTCTGGTGCAAACCGCATGAACTTTTGTAACATATTCAGCAGTTGCCATCAAAGCAGGCATTGGGCCAAAAGGATTTCCTTTAAAATCCATATCCAACCCAGCTACAATAACCCGAATTCCAGAATTGGCCAAATCATTACAAACGGCAACAATTTCTTCATCGAAAAACTGGGCTTCGTCAATACCAACTACATCACAGCCTTGAGCTAATATTCGAATATTTTCGGCAACTGGAACCGGAGTAGAGCGAATTTCATTTTTATTATGCGAAACTACCATTTCATTATCATAGCGTGTGTCTACAGCGGGTTTAAATATTTCGACTTTTTGTTTTGCAAATTGGGCTCGCCTCAATCGGCGAATCAATTCTTCAGTTTTACCCGAAAACATAGAGCCACAAATTACTTCTATCCAGCCAAATTGTTCTTGTTGATTTACAGTATTTTCGAGAAACATTTTGTATCTTTCGTACGTTAAAAAAATATTTTCTGCTACATTTGTAAGCAAAACAAAAATAGTAAAAAACCAACGATATATTTAATTACTGGCATCAAAGTTATGAAGAAAAGAATATCAGCTGAATTAATCAGCATTGCGCATCGAATTTTAAAGCTTAAAAATCATTCTGAAACCCGAGAATTGCAACAAGAAGCAAAAAACTTGTACGATCAATTGACCATTTTGCGTTTTTATGAAGAAAATTTCGAATGGGTTAAAAATGAAATTTCACAAGAGGTTTTAGAAGAAAAATTAGAAGCAAAACCAACGGAAGTTTTTAACGTTCCTTTAGATGTGGTTGTAGAAAATAACAAAGTTGAAAATGAGATTGAAATTGCTTCACAAGTTTTTGAAGTCCCTATTGAAGCCGAGAAAGTAATTATTGCAGAATTACCAGTGGAGGAAGATGAGGAAGAAATTCAACCTGATGTTGAAGCAAATGAAAATGAAATAAAAATTAAAACACCATCGAAACCAGAATCTGTAGTTATAGGAACTCAGGCCACTCAAATTTCTTTTGAAGATATGTTGGTTCATGATTACGCCGAACTAGATTTTGTTAAAGTAGAAGATGTTCCGGTTGAAGTTGAAAATGCCTTGGGAACTATTTTTGAAGCAGTAGAGCCCGTTACAGAAGAGTTTAATGCAGAAATTCTATCAGAATTAGAGGAAGATGAGGTTGAAATACCTGTAGAGGAAGAAGTAAAAATTACTTTTAAAAAAGCACAAAAAGAAGATAAAACGTCATCGCTAAATGACAAATTAAATAAAACCATTTCTTTTGGTTTGAATGACCGAATTGGATTTGAAAAGAAATTATTCGGCGGAAGTTCGGATGATTTTAACCGCGTAATTTCGCAATTAAATACTTTTGATAGTTTTGATGAAGCTCGTTCTTTTGTTCAAGATTTTGTAAAACCCGATTACAATAATTGGGATGGAAACGAAGAATTTGAAGCACGATTCATGGAAATTGTGGAGAAAAAATTCAATTAGTTTGTTGTTTATTGTCTATGGTTGTTGAATTATCTGTACAAAATCAATTCCTTTTAAACCATAAACTATAAATTTTTAACCACAAACAAAAAATTAATGAGTAAATTATATATCGTTCCTACGCCTATTGGCAATTTAGAAGACATGACTTTTCGTGCTATTAAAGTACTAAAAGAAGTCGATTTAATTTTAGCAGAAGACACGCGCACCAGCGGAAAATTGCTAAAACACTTCGAAATTGCTACACACATGCACAGTCACCACATGCACAACGAACACAAAACCGTTGAAAATTTGGTAAAACGATTGCAAGCAGGCGAAACGATTGCTTTAATTAGCGATGCAGGAACTCCAGCGATTTCAGATCCTGGTTTTTTGCTTACAAGAGCTTGTGTAGAAAACGGAATTGATGTGGAATGTTTACCAGGAGCAACCGCTTTTGTTCCTGCATTAGTAAATAGTGGCTTGCCCAATGACAAATTCGTTTTCGAAGGCTTTTTACCCGATAAAAAAGGAAGACAAACCCGATTTTTAGCCCTACAAGAAGAATATCGCACGATGATTTTCTATGTTTCGCCACACAAATTAAACAAAACCTTAGCCGAATTTATTCTCTATTTTGGTGCTGACAGACCAATTTCTGTATCCAGAGAAATTTCAAAATTACACGAAGAAACCATTCGCGGAACTGCAGAAGAAGTATTAAAACACTTTGAAACGAAAGCCGCTAAAGGGGAAATTGTTGTGGTTGTGGGAGGAAAAAAATAGTGTTCAGGTAACAGTTTTTAGTTTGATATTAAAATTAAGGTGTAGTTTGTCATTTCGACGGATGGAGAAATGACAAATAAAAAAATAAAAAATATTTATACCTTTGTTGTTCAATTATATAAGCCAAAATAACAGGATTCAAACTAAAGTTTTGAATTCTAATTTCTAAATTCTAATTTTTAAAACTATGCGTTGGAATCTAAAATCTAAGCCAAATTCAGAAAAAGTACAAGCCATTCAGAGCGCCCTTCAAGTTGATGAAATCATCGCTACTTTACTAGTGCAACGAGGAATTGAAACCTTCGAACAAGCCAAAACATTTTTTCGCCCCACTTTACAAGATTTACACAATCCGTATCTCATGAAAGATATGGACAAAGCTGTGGCGCGAATTGAAAAAGCCATTGCTAACAACGAAAACATCCTAGTTTTCGGAGATTACGATGTTGATGGAACAACCGCTGTTTCTTTGGTATCGAGCTATTTGCGAAGTTTTTATCCAAACATTGCCACTTACATTCCAGATCGATATGCAGAAGGTTATGGCATTTCTTATATGGGAATTGATTATGCCGAAGACAATGACATTTCTTTAATTATTGCTTTGGATTGTGGTATTAAATCGATAGCGCACGTAAACTATGCCAAAGCAAAAAATATCGATTTTATTATTTGCGACCACCATCGGCCTGGGCCTGTGCTTCCAGATGCTATTGCTGTTTTAGACCCAAAACGAGAAGATTGTTCGTATCCGTATGACGAATTATGTGGTTGTGGTGTTGGTTTCAAATTAATTCAAGCTTTAGCCGAAAATAGAAAGCAAACGATTGACGATTTGGTGTTGTATTTAGATTTAGTAGCCACAGCCATTGCTGCAGATATTGTTCCAATTACGGGAGAAAACCGCGTATTAGCAAAATTTGGTTTGGAAGTCATCAATTGTAATCCAAGACCAGGAATTAAGGCTTTAGTTCAAAATGTAAAGAAAAAAGAGTTAACAATTACCGATGTGGTTTTTATAGTGGCGCCAAGAATCAATGCCGCCGGAAGAATCAAACACGGAAACGAAGCGGTTGCTTTATTAACGGAATACGATTTAGAACAAGCCGAACAATTTGCCTCCGAAATTGAGCAACACAATTCCGATAGAAAAGAATTAGACAAACAAATTACCAAAGAAGCATTACTTCAAATAGAAGAAAATAACGAACAAAATCGATTTTCAACAGTGGTATATCAAGAAAATTGGCACAAAGGTGTCATTGGCATTGTGGCTTCACGATTGGTAGAAAATTATTATCGTCCAACTATTGTTTTTACAAAAAGTGGCGATAAATTGGCGGCTTCGGCACGATCGGTAAAAGATTTTGATGTGTATAATGCATTGGAAGCTTGTGCAGCACATTTAGAACAATTTGGTGGCCACATGTATGCTGCCGGCATGACACTTTTGGAAAAAAATTATGAAAATTTCAAAAATGCCTTTGAAAAAGTTGTTCAAGCAACCCTTCATCCCGATTTGTTAATTCCAGAAATTGCTTACGATGCCGAAATTGAATTGTCTGAGATACATCCAAAATTAATACGGGTATTGAAACAGTTTGAACCTTTTGGCCCACAAAACATGACCCCTTTATTTTTAGCTAAAAATGTAATAGATTCTGGTTATGCCAAAACTTTAGGTGCCGATGACGAGCATTTGAAAGCATTTGTTAGACAAGGTAATTCAGAAAGTTTTGGTGCTA
>Ga0102830_1000899_pt1 | contig 11844 bp, 6 predicted proteins | sample ColrivemetaGS703_FD_84511 | JGI IMG/M metagenome (GOLD analysis project Ga0102830, IMG submission 84511) | Estuarine microbial communities from the Columbia River estuary - Freshwater metaG S.703 | ecosystem: Environmental > Aquatic > Marine > Intertidal zone > Estuary | place: USA: Columbia...
ATTTTGATACATCATCATACCCATTTGACGCCTCTTTTTCATTTACTGTAACAGGACATTACAATGATGGTTCTAATACCTATTCATTTACTAGTAATATGAAAACTCAAAATTATTTTGAGTACGCTACAGAACCTTTAAACCTAACTATCAGTGATAATATTACAGTCGCTGAAAATTGGGTTGGTATGACGGTTAATTTTGATAACCCATCTAACATAGGATCCGCAGGTAACAATACAAGGCAATTTTTAATAACAAATAATACTAACGATTACTTTGTTGAAGTCCCTTATGATGCGAATGCCTCACCATATAGTATTGATATTAGCTTTAATCTAGAGGCAAATACAGGTTATATTTATGTGATTATGCAAAACCAAGATACAAATTCTAACAGTTTATTAGATGGTGCTGCTATCGCATCAACGTCATATGTCGCAGGTGGAGTGGTATTAGATGATGTAACTTATCTTGTATATACTGATATGTCTTCACAACTCATGGAATTAAGATGGAGTAACACTATCATAAATGGGTGGGATGTTAGTTACACAGTTGATGTAATGGATGGTACAAATAATCCAAAGATAGATGGTATTTTAACTAACTCTTATGATTTTGATACATCATCATACCCACTCGACACCTCTTTTTTATTTACTGTAATAGGACATTACAATGATGGTTCTAATACCTATTCATTTACTAGTAATATGAAAACTCAAAATAAGTATGTATACTCTGAAAAACCTAGCAATGTCTTGCTTGGTTGGTCGGTCGCCGATGAAGTTAATGAAAATATGGACTTGCGATTAGAATTCCTGAACCCAGCGTCAATAGGATCTGGAGACCCTACAAAATTTACTGTTACAGTATATGATGGTTCAACAAATCCGATAAGTACCAAACAAGTTAACTATAGTAATGTTTTGAATAACAAATATGTTGTTTCTTTTATTAATATATCATATTCCTATTCAGGTAATATTAAAATAAATCTTTCAACTAAAGATACCAATAATAATAATATAATTCTTGATGGTTATGTAGCCAGTATTGATTATCAAACATCAAGAGTACCTATAATCAAGGATATAACTTATGATTCTACCAAGCCACTAACATTTAAAGTAATTTCATCAATTCTTGTAACAGGCGTACAAATGAATGTTGCATATAAGGATTCTCAAGGAAACCTTAGAGTCGCTGGACAAAAAGACTTACCTGTTGACGAAGCTACCGATAGATTAAATGAATTGGTAATTTCTCAAGTTCCTTATCCTACTGGTGATGTGTATATTTATGAATACATCATCTCAAGAGAGAATATTCTAGATATTTCAGTTGTTTCTCAAGGGTTTATTCTCATCACTGCTGCTAACAATTCAGGAATTTCTACTAAAATCTAACAATTCAGGAATTGCTATTCGATATAAAATGTATTTTCTTTAGTTGTATATTCAATTATTTAATTTGCTATCTTTTCGAGGGGTTTATTACACCTTTTTACATTTCAAATGCCTAATATTTCTCAATAAAAATAACTTAAATACAAGCCAATATTGTATATTAAGTAATGATGATAATAAATGAGGTTACATCCAATCTTTTAAAGATTGTTTAGCAGTGTTTCGTGAGACCCAAAGTCAAACAAAACGTGACACAAATGCTACTCATTTCGGCCTTCACCAGTTTCACTGGGTTAAGTTGGACCATCGTAAGGTGAAACTCCTTACTATTGATTTTACACTTTTTACAAATTAAGTAAAACACTGAATAATAGAATCCCAAAAATAAGTGATTATGAGGCTTATTGAAAATCGGCGTTTGAAATGTAAAAAAGGTGTAAAAAATCACCACTATCCGGAAAATCGCGAGTTAATATATAATAATTTAAATTATATATTATCTTATTTATCATTACTTATTACTGTTTGCTAATTTATATGAAATCATATTTTTAATAATTCCTGTGTTAATTTTTATAGCATGTTGTTCATTATTTATATGTTTCTCTAACACGTTTTTTTGTTCGTTGTTGTTCCAATCCATTTTTATGGTATTTTTGTTAAATTCGTCGGTAATGGAAGGTTTTAATTCTGTTTTCAATTGTTCTGTAATGGAAGGTTTTAATTCTGTTTTCAATTGTTCTATAATAGAAGGTTTTAATTCTGTTTTCAATTGTTCTGTAATGGAAGGTTTTATTTCTGTTTTCAATTGTTCTGTAATGGAAGGTTTAAATTCTTTTTTCAATTGTTCTGTAATGGAAGGTTTTAATTCTTTTTTCAATTGTTCTGTAATAGGCGATTTTAATTCTTTTTTCAATTGCTCTGTAATAGACGATTTTAATTCTTTTTCCAATTGTTCAGTGATTAAAGGATTTAATTCTTTTTTCAATTGTTCAGTGATTAAAGGATTTAATTCTTTTTTTAATTGTTCAGTGATTAAAGGATTTAATTCTTTTTCCAATTGTTCCGCGATTAAAGGATGTAAATCTTTTTCCAATTGTTCCGCGATTAAAGGATGTAAATCTTTTTCCAATTGTTCCGCGATTAAAGGATTTAATTCTTTTTCCAATTGTTCTGTGATTGAAGGTGTTAATTCTTTTTTCAATTGCTCTGTGATTGAAAGATTTAATTCTTTTTCCAATTGTTCCGTGATTAAAGGATTTAATTCTTTTTCCAATTGCTCAGTGATTGAAGGTGTTAATTCTTTTTTCAATTGTTCAGTGATTGAAAGATTTACTTCTTTTTCCATTTGTTCAGTAATTAAAGGATTTAATTCTTTTTCCAATTGCTCAGTGATTGAAGGTGTTAATTCTTTTTTCAATTGTTCAGTGATTGAAGGTGTTAATTCTTTTTTCAATTGTTCTGCGATTAAAGGATTTAATTCTTCTCGTAATTCATATTGTATTTGGTTTTTAATAATTGGTTTAACAGTTATTTCATATTGTTCCATAAGTAGTTCCATAGTATGCTTGTATATATATTCATTTGTATCACTTTTAATAGATTGTGTAATTTCTGCCAAAAAATCGTTAAGTTGTTTTTCATTTAAATATTGTTTGATTACATCATTTTTTTGTTTTACAATATTATTTACTATGCTTGAAATTTTAGAAGCTTCCAATGTTTGTAATTTAATATCTTTATTCCTAAATTTAAAATCCATAATATATATATTTAAATAAAAATAAAAGTTAAACGAACACGTATAATATATATATTCAATTTTATGTTTCTAAAAATATTTTTGAACAAATTCTTCTGGCGTCATAAGCATTATACCTAATTTTTTAGCATCAGCGGCTTTACCAGTATCCTCATCTTTATCTTTTACTAGAACAACGAAGGTATTTTTTGATACGCTTGAACCAAGTTTTGCGCCAATATTTTTAATAGCATCTTGAATTTGAGTATCTCTAAATCCTGTCATAACAATTGACTTTCCAAATAATGGATGGGACTCATCAACTGGTGTTTTCTCTGTAATTTCTTGTGTTAATTTGTTTATAATACCTGCTTCCTTAATGAAATTAATAAAATCAGGTATTCTCTCTACGAATGCTTCAGAAGTCTTTTCAGCCATACCTTTAATCGCAGAAATCTTTGCTACTTTTTGCGCATCTGATTCTTTTGACAAGAGCACATTAGGATAAGAATCCATAATAAGTTCCAATTTTTTCTCACTAAACCCGCGTCCAAACATGTTAGATGCCGACATAATTGTTACCAAAGATGCCGCATCAATTTTCTCCTTAATGCCATTATAAAGTTTGTTAGCTGTTTTATCCTTAAACCCTTCCACTTTTAACAAATCATTAACATCCATTTTAATAATTTTAGGAACTGTATCATATCCAGATTGAATAATACGCGCAACATTTCCAGAACTTAATCCTTCAACTCCAATTCCTCTAAAGAATCCTGTAATATTTTTCTCTTTCACTGTCTGATTTGAATCCAAATCTTCAATCATAATATCAACATGAGTATCATTCCATTTAAATGGAACAGATGGCATTTTTGCTTGTTCAGCAGGAACGGTAACTTTACGAATATGAGGAATAACATCTCCACTACGAATAAGCTCAATTATAGCGCCAACCCCGACCTTATTATCGTTGATAAATGCGCCATTAAAACCTGTAGCGAATTCAATACGAACACCGCCTAGATTTATGGGTTCAATTTGAACACGAGGTTTTAAATATCCGTCCTTACTTGGAGTCCAAATAACATCGACAACCTTGGCTTCCGCAATTTGGTCAGAGAGGACCATTTTAAACGCAAATGCGTGGTCTGGATTTCCAGCCTTTCTAGTATATTTGGCATCATTTGTTACAATAACGCCGTCAATTTCGTATAGATAATTTTTACGCCATTCGACTAGAGTTTCAGATAGCAAAACATTTGTTAAAGTAGTTTCAGACTTCCATAAAACAACTTCTACATCAAGACTAGAGAGAAATTCCATTTGTTCTGAAGGCGTTTTAACAGGAACAATTACTTCATAAGCAACAAAATGTAAGTCTTTTATTGTTTCGTTTATGGTCTTGTGATTAACAATTCCAGCAACCATATTTCTAGGATTAGCAAACTTGGTTTTATATTTGGATTCAAATACATTCTTAGGAATAATAAATTCGCCTCTTATGACAACGCCTTTGGTTTTTGGTAGGCGCAAATGAGGAATCAAATGACTCACATCTTGTCCGACTTTTCCATCACCTCTTGTGTACAATTTGGGCGTCGTTCCTTCCGTGCTATATAGACCGCTGACACCATCTAATTTACATGATAATACGTAAGGACCGTGATACTTTTCCATCCAATTTGTCAACGCACTTGTATCAGGTTTTATCTTATCCATGGAACCCATATTATAAGGAAGCGTGACCTTATTGCGCTCTACAGGAGCCCCTATCTGATGTATAATTACATTAGTAGGATATTTATCAGAAATATAATCCTCAAGAATATCATATTGATTATCAGTCATAATTGGTTGTAAATTACGGTAATGAACATTTGCGTAATTTAACATTTTAGCCAATTGATTTTCATTTAATGTTTTTAAATAACTTATACCATTGTTTTTAAATAAATCTATTAAATCTTGAATTGTTTTGTCTAATACAATATTTTCGTCTTCATCTTCACTATCACTTTCAATTATTAAAGTCTTAGCAGGGGTTATTTTTTCTACGACCTTTTTAACAACAGGTAATACATATTCTTCAGGACTAGAATCTGCGGACACAAGTAACTTAGAAACCGGCTTATTTGTCTTCATAATAACTGCTCTACCGTCGGTGCGTTCAGTTGGTGCCTTATACTCCAAATCCAAGAAATTGAAAATATCTTCTTCAGAAGTAAACGGTTGTTCTACTTTATCACCCTTCTTTTTACCCTCCATTTTGTTAATTCCATGCTCATTCATTGTATAACCCTTTTCAAGAGCTATATGACGCATAACTGTATTGAAATTCTTGCTTCCGGTGAAGTATAATATCGCAAAAGGAAATTCCTCAAGACCTGTATACAAGAAATCAACACGACGAACTGAATCTGAAGTAGGAATTTTCGCCATAACTAAACATTTTGTTGAACCTCTAGAGAGAACTTCCAATATTATTTTCTTTTTAATCAATTCATCTATAAAATTTATAAACACCTTTGGTGAATCAGATGTAATTATTACATCAATGTCTCCGGAATTTTGAGCTCCACGACGATAGGAACCAACAATCTCAAATTTGGAATCAGAAGTTGACACCTTCTTGAAGTCACTCTCGAAAATGTCTTTATATTCCTCTATTTCTGACCGAGGAATTCTTTTTAAAACATCTTCATAGTATCTAAGACCCACTTTCTGAATATCATTCAGCATTTGTTGATTTTCTCTCAACTGAGAAATTGAAGTAATGCCATTTTCTACCAACTCCTTTGCTTTTTTTGGACCAATGCCATAGACATTTGCCAAAATATTTACCGGATTATTTTTCTCTCTTTCTAGAACTTTTAAGGTTCCTGTTTCAACATATTCATTCAGTTTCTCCATAATTGTTGAACCAATTCCTGGCTTACCTTTTAAATCGTTTGGAGTCATAATGTCACCAGGATATGACATAATAGTTTCCTGTGCTTTTTGATAAGCGCGCGCTCTAAAAGGTTCGCCTTGTTTCAACATGATATCCGATAGCTGTTCCATAAGCTCTATAAATTTTTCATTTAATTTACTAGTTGGCAATTGCGGCATTTTTAAATTCATATTGTGGTTTATATTTAAATCTGTTTTATGTATACTCTCTTTTTTTTCTGGATCAAGTATTTCATTTTTTTCTTTTAAAGATGATGTTGTTGTCGAAGATATAATTATTTTTTTTTTCCTAGTGACATGGTTGTTATTTTTTTGTTTACTTTTCTTTCTCTGAATGGCTTGCCCGAGGCTTTGTTCTGAAGATGATGTTGATGACACTATAATTCGTTTGCCCTTCTTTTGTGTATTTTTATTACCGCTTGGTAAATCGGGTTTAGTTATACCATCGTGTTTTGCTGGTTCAAGTATTTCAAAATTTTCTTTTAAAGATGGGGTTGATGAGGATACAATTATTATTTTTTTCCTAGTGTCATTTTTGTTATTATTTTTTTTACTTTTCTTTTTCCGAATGGCTTGCCCAAGGCTTTGCTTTGAAGATGAAGTCGATGACTCTATAATTATTTTTCTCTTCTTTTGTGTATTTTTATTACCCTTTGGCATTTTATATAATTATATTGTATAAAAAATATAAAAAATATAAAAAATATAAAAAATATAAAAAATATAAAAAATATAAAAAATATAAAAAATATAAAAAAGGTTAACCCAAGTGGGTGACTTACACATGACGAAGCCTTTTCGTTTTAATTAATTAATTAAAGTTACAATGATAAAATTTAAATAATGATTAGCTAATTATTTTCATGTTTTATGTTTTATGTTTTATGTTTTATATTATTTTAGAGATTATACACTTACCTACACTTACCTTTTTATTTCTTGACAGCAATGACACACTCATAGAGTGTCTGATTCTTGATTAACTCTGTATTATAGAGGTTCTGGACGACAGCCAATTGAGAGCGCAGCCCCGCATTCTCTTCTTCGATTGTCTGAACATAACGGGCGTCGAATGTAGCAAGGTGTCTATCATCCATATTCATTTGGTGTTCTATTTCATCCATCATTTCCGCATTTTCCATTTCCTGCAAGGCCCAATCCATCTCTTCCTGTGTGATTTTTTCCTCGGCAACTTGCGAGTCGAAAGCATTTATGAGATTGACTGGAGTAAGAGACCGAACAACTTGAGAGTATAGCGGTTTGGTCTTCTTAGGAGCATAAATGGCAAAATCTAGCTCATCCGGATTGTTGTGGTCTTGGAATAGCGAAGGGGCAATAACCTTCTTAGGAGTATTGAAAGCATCAATATCAATTCTGGGCTTACGGTCGCCACTAACATGTTTCTTACCCTTGTTCTCTAGAACAATCCAATACCAAGGATCTTCATACATAACTCTGGCTTCTTTTTCAGGGTTCAACACTCGCTCTTGTAAATTGCGAGCGGCAGTATTGTCATACCACTCGTGAAAGTGGATGTACGCTGCGTTGTATGGCTTTTCATCGCGCCCCATCTTACGGACAAAATCGATGTTCTTAACAAACCCAATGTTCATCTTATGGAAGATATCACCCACCATTGAAGGTGAGTAATTATCGTAGATGTGGGGAATAAAGAGACTGATATTCTTCATGGCGGACATTCTTAAATTGATTTAATAGCTTGATGCGATTCTAAAGTGTAATTATATCTTCAGTTGTAACTAATAAAAGTATTTCATTTTTTTTTATAATAAGTATTAAAAAGAATTCACTAAAAAATTATAATACATTTATATTTTGAAATTCACATATTAATGAAATTCATTGCTAATCAAAATAAATTTTAAGTGAATTCTTTTTAAGGTCATTATAAAAAAAATTGAAATACTTTTGATATATTTATTGAAAAGTATAAAAATATCAAATTTTGTCTTGAACATAATTTACTACTACGAAAATGAGTCACGTCTGCGAAATCCACGAATGTCCTATCTGTATGGATCCTATTGAAGGCAGCAAGAACTGTATCACTACTGAGTGCGGACATGCGTTCCATGCCAATTGTCTTATGACAAGCGTTGCTCATAACGGGTTTGGTTGTCCTTACTGCCGCACAGCTATGGCCGAGGTTCCTCATGATGATAACGAGGACTCTGATGGAGAATATTATAATGATGATGATGAGGGTCGCGAAGAGGTCTATCTTAGAGGATTTCGGTTCTTCATGAACAATCTTACAGGTGAACAGCACGACGAACAGGATATTGAAGAGGAAGAGGTTTACAACCAATATCAGGAGAACGCTCAGCCTGAAGAGTCTGAACCTATTCCAACTGCCGGCTTTATTACTGAGAAGCTTATCCAACAAGGTGTCACAATGGAAGACCTTGTCAAAATCTTGCTACTCAGCCACGACGAGTATGAGGCACAAAGTGAGCAGCTAGACCGAACCGAGGGCGAAATATTTGGTAAGATGCGTATTATTATTTCCCATTACACTCCAGAAAATGTTTAAAGGACTTGAACAATTTCTGATAAAAGCAATATAAAATACAAAATCAGAATTGTTCAAGACTTATAAAAGAGATAAAAATTCCTTGCTTTTATTAGTTATTAGTTATTAGTTATTAGTTATTAGTTATTAGTTATTGCTTGTTTATAATTTAATTACACCTTTTTACATTTCAAACGCCGATTTTCAATAAGCCTCGTAATCACTTATTTTTGGGATTATATTATTCAGTGCTTTACTTAATTTGTAAAAAGTGTAAAATCAATAGTAAGGAGTTTCACCTTACGATGGCCCAACTTAACCCAGTTTCACTGGTGAAGGACGAAATGAGTAGCATTTGTGTCACGCTTTGTTTGACTTTGGGTCTCACGAAAAACTGCTAAACAATCTTTAAAAGATTGGAAGTAACCTCATTTATTATCATTATTACTTAATATACAATATTGGTTTGCCTTTAAGTTATTTTTATTGAGAAATATTAGGCGTTTGAAATGTTAAAAGGTGTAAAAAATCACTTTGAGAAAAGGCTTCCGAAAGGTATACATTTGGGAGTCTAACTTTTTTCACATTTTACAAAATAAAATACAAAATAATAAAATGTAACGTGAAATAGTGTTATATTTTGTAGATATTAATTTAATTTAATTATATTTATTAAAAAAAATTGAAATGCTTTTCTCGTAATAAATAAAAGGTATAAACAGATTTATATCAGAAGTATTATCTTATCAAAATGAACACTTATGCCAGTATCTATATTCCTCGTATGTCTACAATCCATACCGAGGATTCAATCAAAGAGATTATGTCGGCACATAGTATTGGAACAGTTTGTCGTGTTGATTTCACGCAAATTAATAAGAAACCTGGATTTAGTGAGAGCGTTGACGACCGCGTAATGTCAGCATTTGTTCACTTCAGTGACCCTATTATCGTCGAGGGCGATGGTTGTTATAATAGTGATGGCAGTTGGAATTCTATTGGTAGGGACGCCAGTTGGAATTCTATTACCTTATGGAATTCTATCTGTTTTAATGTACCATACAGACTTCAAATTACTCCTAATGAGTATTGGATTTGTCTGAAGAACAAAAACCCAATTCAACGCACTATGATGAATATTCATCAAGTCGTTGAAAATGGGCGTCACTTAGAAAATTTAGTTGAAGAACAGAGAATTATGCTTGAAGAACAGAGAATTATGATTGGAGAACAGAGAATTATGCTTGAAAATCAGCAAAACCAGATAGCAGAACTTACTAAAACCAGTAAAAGAGTTGACGAGTTCCTTTATCAACTTGTAGGTGGTATGTTTAACCAAAAGACACAAGCTGGAATACTGACATACCATTTGTCAATGTTGGGACACGGTGACGGTAGTCGTGGTTGCCCAGATAAAAGTGAGAGTATTTGGCCCACGACTCGCCAAGGCGATGATTGTGAAGCCAGAATAGAAAAAATAGAGAGAATAATTCGTAATAGCTCTCTTACAATGCGCGATGATTCAACATTTAGTCATATTCTTGATGACGCCGAGAAAGATTGTTGTAGTCCTTGTTGCATTGACGATTATGCTTACGAACGGCTCTATTAGTTCTAGTCATCTATTAGGTCTAGTCAGTTAAGTATGACAGACATATCGAAGAAGTCAAATAGAACTATTACCAGAATTAAAAATAGTTGCAAGCTTTGTGAAAATAACTAAAATTTAAAATAAAAACAAAAAAATATAAAAACAGAAAAAATATAAAAACAGAAAAAATATAAAAACAGAAAAAATATAAAAACAGAAAAAATATAAAAACAGAAAAAATATAAAAACAGAAAAAATATAAAAACTTAATAAAAAGTTTTTTTCTACTACATTATTAATGTATAATTTCATAAATGGATTACAGGACAAAAAAGGATCTAGAAATATCCCAACAAATCTTGTTCGTGGAACCCCGCCTGAAAAACCGTGTGTAGCAAAAACATTTGCTCTTTTTAGTCAACCTTATTTAGATACCTATAACAAATGCTATAAAAATATTGTAGTTGTAAATCTTATGCCTGACGGACCATTAGCCGACCTTGTTAGGTTTACAAATTTTCCACCTTTAAGTGAATTTAAAACTCATGGATCGTGTAGTCCTTTGAAACAGTGTGGTTACGCATTGATGACACTTGGAGGATGTAATATGGGACATGGTTCACTTCGTTGTGGCGAAGATTTAATGATTGTCGATGAAGTACCTGATTTAATTTCATATTTGGTTATGAATGGTTATTCTGTCGACACTAGTATAACCAAAATGTTTAATGCCAGTGATATTAGATTTGATACCAATTTAGGTAATAAATTAATTTGTTTTTCTACTTATAATGGTTAATCAATTGTTGTTACCTTTGTTATATTTTTAATTATTTTATTTTCCTTTTCATAATCGTTATCACCTCTGCCTCCCATAGATTCGATAATAATTGTATTGTATTGATCTGAAACTTTTGAGGAAGCTTTATTATAATCAGGATATTTTTCTTTATATTCTGGTAGTAATCTTTGATTCTTGATCATCACCTTTTTAATTACTTTTCTAATTTTATTTTTATCTTCATCTTCTTTTTCCCATTTATTTTCATCTTTTACATAAAGTACTTCTCTCTTCTTATCTGTACAATGAACTGGTCTTTGAGTAACATCTAATGCATTAAGGTTTTTAGTAATAATACTAGATAGTCCTTCAACATAACCAATTTCTCCAACTTTAATTAAATCGGACAATTGAAGTTTAATAGAGTCGACAAAGTCGGTAATATTCATGGCATTTTTACATGTTTCGTTTAAAAAGAATTGAAGATTAAATGTTTTATTATGTGAATTAGTATTATTATTATTATTATTATTATTATTATTATTTGTGGTTTGTATATTTTTAGACATTTCGTTTATAGTTTTACTTTGTTCTATAACGGTTTGTTGTAGTTCACTATTTTGTTTAATAATAGTTAAAATAAGTTCTTGAGAAATTTCTGGTGATTTATTTGAATTTTGTAGTTCATTACATTTTTTATTATGTCTCCATAAACCAGCTCTATCATTAAAGCCTTTTTCACAAATTTCACACTCATATTTTTTCCCGCTAGTTTTAGCTGCTAGTTTGTTGTTATTCGTTGTCAAAACGTTGTTTTGATGTTTTTTGCTTTCA
>Ga0102830_1000903_pt1 | contig 11790 bp, 16 predicted proteins | sample ColrivemetaGS703_FD_84511 | JGI IMG/M metagenome (GOLD analysis project Ga0102830, IMG submission 84511) | Estuarine microbial communities from the Columbia River estuary - Freshwater metaG S.703 | ecosystem: Environmental > Aquatic > Marine > Intertidal zone > Estuary | place: USA: Columbia...
AAAGGTCGTGAATGGGCTTTATCTGAAGAAGCAGGATTTACAGGAGAAAAAATGGGACAAAAAGTTATTAAAACATTAGATAAATTGTTTAAAACTTGGAAACCAAGAGAAAAATATGAGTTAGTAAACGCAAACGAAACTCAAGATAAAGTAGTACCACATAAATTAGTTTATTAATAAAAAGTTATATGAGCAAACCGTTATTTTTTATATCATGTCCTATTGATACTTACTCAGGATATGGAGCACGCTCTCGAGATTTAGTTAGAGCAATTATTCAATTAGATAAGTATAATGTACAAATTATACCTCAAATGTGGGGTAATACACCTTGGAATTTTATTAACGATAACCCAGAATGGGAATTTTTAAATAAACATCTTTGGGCTCAACCCCAACTACCTAAACAACCTGAAATATGGATGCAAATTACAATTCCAAGTGAATTTCAACCAATAGGAAAATATAATATTGGAGTGACCGCTGGAATTGAAACAACTGTTTCTCCTGGTGATTGGATTGAAGGATGTAATAGAATGAATTTAGTATTAACTTCTTCTGAGCACTCAAAGAAAACGTTTTTAGACACAGTGATGCATAAAGTAGATCAACGTACTAATCAACCAATTGGAGAAGCTAAAATTGAAAAACCAATTGAAGTACTATTTGAAGGTGCAAATATTGAAATTTATAAACCACTTAATAAAGTAGATTCATTTCCTGAATTGAATGATATTAAAGAAAAATTTGCTTTCTTATTTGTTGGTCATTGGATTAATGGTGATTTAGGTGAAGATAGAAAAAATGTTGGTTTATTGATTAAAATGTTTTATGAAATATTTAAAAATAAAAAAGATAAACCCGCACTTATTTTAAAAACATCACAAATGGGTTCATCATACTTAGATCGAGATGATATTTTGAAAAAAATTAGTTTAATTAAAAAAACAATTAATTCTAAAGATTTACCTAATGTATATGTTTTACATGGTGAGTTTAGTGACATTGAAATGAATGAATTATATAATCATTCTAAAATTAAGACAATGATTAATTTAACTAAAGGAGAAGGATATGGTCGTCCATTACTTGAATTTAGTTTAACTAAAAAACCAATTATAACAACTAATTGGAGTGGGCACACAGATTTCCTAAACCCAGAATTTAATACAATGTTGCCAGGTACTTTAACAAATGTTCACCCAAGCGCAGCTAACCAGTGGTTATTAAAAGAATCACAATGGTTTTCAGTAGATTTAGGCCACGCGGGTACAGTTATTAAAGATATGTTTGAGGATTATAAAAAATACATAGACGGAGCTAAACGTCAAGCACATAAAAGTAAAACTGAATTTAGTTGGGATAAAATGAAGGATAAAGTAGATGAATTATTTATTAAATATATTCCTGAGTTTCCAAAACAAGTAGAGTTAAAATTACCTACATTAAAGAAAATTGAATTACCTAAATTACAAAAAGTAGAAAAATAATGGATAAAATTATAAACTGTCCTAAATCAGGAGGTAACTTATGTTATGAGACACAGGTTACTCCTGAAATAACAAACTGGATGTCATTATCATGTGGGTTTTGGACCAACTCACTTATGAAAGAAGATAATGAATTTTATAAAGAACAATCAGAAATCCTTCCAGAACTATATAAAGCGTTAGCTTGGACTGATCCTGAGACTAAATTAATATGGTTACCACAAACTATTAATGAGCCAAAACAAGGTATGGTGTTTGCTAATGGCAATGATGCTTCAAATTGGAAATGGGCAGCTGTTAAAGCAGTACCTGTGACTGAAGAAGAAAAACATAAGTTCCCAATCCCAAAACAACCAGGTAAATTTTACGAATATAGAATGGACATGGAAACACTTCAACATTTTGAAGAAACAGATTTTATAGAAGCTTTAGATTATATTGGCTTATTAACAAAATAATATTATATTAGGTTATATGAAAATTAGTTATGGTTTAACAGTTTGTAATGAGCATGAAGAATTATTAAATCTCATTACATATTTAAAAGATAGAATAGATTCTGAGGATGAAATAGTTGTTGTTTATGATCAAAATAGAGTTACTGATGAAGTAATAAACATATTAGATCAATATAAAAATGATATACATTCATATCCATTTAATTTCCAACAAAACTTTTTAGAAAATAAAAACTTTATGAACAGTAAATGTTCTGGGGATTATATTTTCCAAATTGATGCTGACGAAATACCAGAAGAATTCTTAGTCCAAAATTTAAAAACAGTCTTAGAACACAACCTAGTAGATTTACTTATTTCACCTCGTAAAAACTTAGTCCCGGGTTTAACACCTGAGCATACACAAAAATGGGGTTGGATTGTAAATGAACAAGGATGGGTTAATTGGCCTGACTGTCAAAAACGAATTTATAAAAATGACCCAACAATTAAATGGTCTGGTCATCAAGTTCATGGCATGGTTGAAGGATATAAAACTTATATTGAATTACCACTTCAAGAAGAATGGAGTATAATTCATAATAAAACTATTGACCGTCAAGAAAAACAAAATGAGCGTTACACTAAAATAGATTTAGGACAATTAAAATAAATAAAAATGGAGAGGAAGTATTTACCAACACTAAGTGAGTTGATCGATCGTTTATCAATTACACAATTAAAAGAAGTATTCATTACTGATCATAAAGCAGAATATGCTGCTGAAATAGCGGATATAGTATATGATATACAATTACATTTAAATGAATGTAAAGAACCAGTGACAGCTGAAACAATTCGTGCTATTGTAGTTTTATCACAAATGAATCTTCATATCTGGCATAACGAATCAAATGTTAGGAGTGGAAAATTAGGACCAAATGCTTTAGCTTTAACTCATGGATTAAATGGTATCCGCAATACAGCTAAAAATCAAATTCAAGAAGTAATGGGTGGTCGTAAAGACTATAAAATTGATTGTTTAGCAGCAGATTTTAAAGACTGGGAAATATCATGGAAAACAAAGTAGACTACCCAAATATGAAATCTACAGTTAATACTCAAGGAGAAGTAGTAACTCAGATTATACATTTTGTAGGTGGAATTAAAAGAACATATCATGGTATATTAACATCATCTATAAAACAAGGTCAATTTACTAAGTTTAAATGCATTGATGGAAGTATGGTTATGATAAATGATGAAAATGTTTTATGTATTGAAATTTTTACTGAAAAGTTATGATAATAGGAAATGGAAATGTAGCCAAAGTTCTTACAGATAGAGAAGATATTATATTCTTTGCCTCAGGAGTTAGCAATAGTTCATGTTTAGATGAAAATGAGTATACTCGTGAATTTAATTTACTTAAAACTATCCCAACTGATCAACATATAGTATATTTTTCAAATTTAGGAATATATTATAAACATGATAGATACACCCAACATAAACGTGAAGTTGAAGAGTATATTCGAAATACTTTTAAAAGTTATACTATTGCTAGAATAGAAGTATGTGAGTGGGTTAAAACACCTCATACTATTTTAAATTATTTTAAAAAACAATTAAGTGAAGGGATAGAACCTGTAATTCAAGATACTACAAGGTATGTTTTAAGTTTAGAAGAATTTTTATATTGGGTAAATTTAATTCAACCTGGTGTAAGAAACGAAATGAACATATTAGGTAGAAAATTGACTATAGCTCAAATTGTTGAAGAAATAAAACAAGATAAATTATGATTCGAGTTAAAGTATTTTATTTAATAATGCCATGGCAAATAGATTATGCTTTATTATCATATACTCAATTTAAAAAATCAAAGTATTACTTAAAAGACGATGTTGAAGTTACTATTGATACACATTTAAATCTTTCTAGTTATATAACAGATTGGGATAATAGTGAATTACCTAAAGAATTTTTTATTAAAAAATATAATGATTTAGCTGTTCTTCTTAAAGACTATAAACATAATTCAATCATATATGATGGTGAAGAAAATTATGGTCTACTAGACATGCAAAAGATAGCCTATGGAGAAGAATTCGATTACTATATACCAGTATGCCCTGACATATATTTTAGTGAACATTTACTTTTTTCACTAATAGAATCTGCTAGGTTAACTCAAAATAAATATTTTATCATAACCCCAGAAATATATAAAATGTGGGATTACACTTGGGATGAGATTACTAATAAAGAATACATGGATGTACCATATGAAAAATGGGATGCAACTGATATATTTGATATTAGGCATAATCTAAAATTATCTAATAGTGATATGAGTTTAGAACCTACTTTAAAAAGTAAATGGGCTATTTGGTTTGATATATACAATAAAGCATTTTACGAAGACTTATGCCCAGTACATGATAATTGGATAGGATATGGTCCTTGGGATTGGTACTCTAATATGCTTTCAGAGCATACTAAAACACTTGGGGTTGATTTTCAACAATATGTTTTAAGAGGACAAACAATATCAGAATATTTTAGGAGTAATAAGAACAGAGATATTACTAGCTCATATAAAGATTTTTTAAAAATAAAAGTAGGAGCTAAAGAACAAAGAGATAAATTTGAAGCTAAAATGAAAGAATATCTAAATAAAGGAATCCAAATGATAAAAGAAAAAAATATTATATGATAAAAGAAAACTACTCAGGAGAAATAATTGATAATTTAATAAATTTCTTTAAATTAGATATAAAAGGAATATTACATGTTGGGGCTCATAAATGTGAAGAGTTAGATGTATATTTAAAACACACTAATTCTAATAATATATATTGGATTGAAGCTATAGAATATTTAGTAAAACAAAATTTAGATAATATACCTAGTATAAACATTATAAATGAAGTTATAGGTGATAAAGATGGAGTTGATGTTGAATTTAAAATAACAAATAATACTTTAAGTTCTTCAATTTTAGAATTAGGTGAACATAAAAATCTACACCCTAAAGTTATTGTTACTGATGTGTTAAAATTAAAAACTAAAACATTAGAAACTATTTTTAATGAAAATTTATTACATGGTAAATTTAACACACTAGTTTTAGATCTACAGGGAACTGAAATGTTAGCCTTAAAAGGATTAAAAGATATAATTAATGAATTTGATATTATATATACTGAGGTAAATGAAAAAGAAATATATAAAGAATGTTGTATTTTAGAAGATTTAGACTTATATTTAAATAAATACAATTTTGAAAGAAAATATTTAAACACATTAAATAATTATGGAAACGCTTTATACCTCCGAAAACATTAAAAATCTTAATACTAAAGGATTTACAATTATAGATAATGTTTTACCTTTAGAATTAGCAGAAGAAATATATGATGCATATTGTGAAGAAACTGAATGGGACTTATTTAATCAAGTAAGAGAAAATCATTATAGTCATGTTTTTAAATCCCCTAATCCTTTCTTACCCCAAGAAGGAGAAGCATACTCAGCTAAATTTAATAGATCATCTAATTTAGAAAATTTAAATTTAATTAAAAATACATTTAATAATATTTTAGTTCCGTTATTAAAATCAGTATCTCCATTCCATGTAGATGAATTTGATGTTAGATGTTATAAATTAGATAAAAATGATTATTATAGAACACATATTGATGATTATGCTGGGACTATTAATTTAATATATTATGTTAATAAAGAATGGAGATGGGATTGGGGAGGTATACTAAATGTATTATCCCATGATGACTTAGAATTATGTGAGTCTATTTTTCCTAAGTTTAATAGAGCAGTATTACTGAATAATAAAGTATTTAGATCACCACATTTTGTTAGTTCTGTTGAACCATTTGCTTTAAATTCTAGATATTCTATTGTTTCATTTAATAAGTAAATATATGCAAATATTCTCAAAATTTAGACCAGACAATGACCCAGACTATGATGGGATAAGAGAAATATGTAAAGACAAACCTATTACTTTTTTCTATGACTACATACCTCAAAATGTAGATCAATTACAAATAAACCCATATAATTTTATATGGCTAGTTGAACCAAATGAATTTTTTGGAATGCATACCTGGGTAAAAGATCATCATCAATTATTTACAGGAATATTAACTTGGAGTGAAGATTTATTAAATACTTGCCCTAATGCTATAGCATTCCCATTTAACGCTGATGGAGGTGCCTTTAGAGAAATGACTGATGAAGAATTTAAAACATTTTGTAAAGAAAAAGAATCAAAAAGAAAATTTGAAGTTAGTTTTTTAAGTGGAGCTAAGTCATTAGTTGAAGGACATAAATTTAGACAGGAAATTTATAAAATAGGAGACCAAATTAATATACCTAAAAAGTGGTTTTATACTTTAGAGGATTTTAATCAAGAAAATTTTAATAAAGGAGGCATAGGTCGACCTGATAAAATATGGGGTGCAAAACAAAAATGTTTTACTGAGTCTATGTTTAATATAGGAGTTGAAAATGTAAATCATAATAACTGGTATACAGAAAAAATAGCAGACTCATTTGCAACTAAAACTATTCCTATATATTGGGGTTGTTCAAATCTAGAAGAATTAGGATATGATGAAAGAGGAATTATCCGATTTAACAACATCCCAGAACTTATATCAATATGTAATTCATTAACTCCAGACATGTATGAAAAAATGTTACCATATATAGAACATAACCATAATGAAGTTATGAAGAAAAGAACTAAAGGATTATTAGATAACTTTTTCCAAGAACTTATTAATATAAATAATTTATGATATTCCCAGAAGTAAAAATATACCAACCAGATGTGTTTGAAGATTTTAGAGGTGAATTATTTACTCTATATAAACAAGAAGAAAGTAATTTATATTTTAATCATGATAAAGTTTCTATATCAAAACAAAATGTTTTAAGAGGATTACACGGTGATAATAAATCCTGGAAGTTAATTACTTGTTTAGCAGGTGAAGTATATTTAGTTGTTGTTGATAATAGACCTAATTCTGAAAATTATATGAAATGGGATTGGGTAGTATTAACAGCTAAAAATAGAAAACAAATATTAATCCCACCTAAATTTGCTAATGGACATTTTGTCCTAAGCTCAGAAGCAACATTTTTTTATAAATGGTCTTACCCAGGAGAATATCCAGATGTTGAAAGTCAATTTACTTTAAAATGGAATGATCCTAATATAAACATTCACTGGCCTAGTGATAATCCAATATTATCAAAAAGAGACAAATAATAATATGAAAAAAATAATAGCAAAAGACATTGAAGACATTGTTGGTTTCCCAATCAGTGATTATTGTAAACAAACAATAAAGAAGTTTAATCTTGAGTACCAACCATTAACTCAACAAGAAAGAGATAAAGTTATATTAGATATGATTTATCACATCAATCTAGATTTAGAAAAAGCAGGTAAACATCGTTTAGAAAAATGGGAAAATGGTTGGGATGAAAATCTTGAATTATTAAAAACAAGAAATGATATAAGTAATTTAGTTCCAAAATATTTTGGAAAATATAATATCATGAGATGGAAAGGTGATTTTATAAAAAGTGATATTAAATACTTTGATTATTATCAACTTGTCATATTAGTAGATGCTATCCTACATGAATATATAGGAAATAAATACGATAATATATTTGAATTTGGCTGCGGACCAGCTTATCACTTATTACGTTTTGGAGAATTTAATAATGATATTAATTTAATAGGATTAGATTGGACAACATCATCTCAAAATATTATTCAAAATATAAATGAATTAGGAATAAATAATAAGATAAAAGGATATAATTTCGATTTCTTTAATCCTGATTATCAAATAGACATCCCTGAAAGTAGCGCTATATTTACTTGTAATGCACTTGAACAAATAGGTGAAAAATATAAAGATTTTATTGATTTTCTTTTATTTAAAAAACCTGACATTTGTATTAATTTTGAACCTATACCAGAACTTTTAGATAAAGAAAGTTTAATAGATCAATTATGTGTGATGTATTCTGAAAAAAGAAATTATTTAAAAGGATATTTATCTTATTTAGAACAATTAGAACAAGAAGGAAAAATTGAAATAATTTTAAAGAAAAGATTATTTGGAGGTTCATTGTATTTAGAAGGATACCCAACAGTAATATGGAAAGTTAAAAAATAATAATATGAATAACATTATTGAGAATAGAAAAAAAGTTTATCAAAATCTTCCTAAAAATCATCTATCATTAAATGATTTAGTACTGCTGTATGATATTAATGAAAATGATTATAATGATTTAATTGATTCTGTTAAAAATTACATAATCAAATCTTTAAATTTAGCTTACAATAAAGAATTTATTTGGAGTGATACATTTTTAGAAGATAATAATGATTTAATTTTAAATTTACCTAATAAAACTCCAAATGGAGTTATTAAACCTAAAAAGGAAATTGAAGATCAATATACTCAAATACAATATAATATTAATAAAATATTAACTAATATAGGATTGTATTCTCATATAGGACAAATGGTTCTTCCTAATATTAGATACAAAAACTCAAATGAAAATACTGATACTAAAAGTAGACCATACTACACTAGTAAATTTCATTCTGATGCTTGGATAGGCCATAAAGGAGATTGCCAAATACTAATAGGTGTTTTAGGAGACGTAGATAATAATACAGTTGAATTTAATGAACCTATTAATGTTCATGATAATTACTTAGATAAAGCAGAAAGTTTTGATGAAGGAAATACTCGATATGAACAATTTAACATATTAGGAACATTAACTAAAGGAAAATTAGGTATAATGGACCACGCATGTTTACATAGAACTTTAATTAAAGAAAATGGTAAATCTAGAATATCAGTGGATATAGCAACTATGATTAATAGTGAGTATTCTCACATTTATGATAAAGGATATGACCCAAATATGTACACATATCATTCATCTGAGTCAATTCAGACTATAGGAAAGACTCATAAATATACTATTAATGAATCATTAAATTCATTATCAACAACAGTAAACATTGTGAAGAATGTTTAAAATATTTTGGAAAGTTTAAAAAATAATGTTATATTAAATTATATGAAAATACCATCACAATACACTAAAGTTAGAGATGTTAAGATGACACCTCAAGAACTTATTGCTTTTGAAGATAGAGTAAAAGACGCTTACGAAGCAGGACAGGTAAAAGGACCTGTTCATCTATCTAAAAATAATGAAGAACAATTAATAGAATTGTTCCAATATATTCACCCTGACGACTGGGTATTCTCAGCTTGGAGAAACCATTATCATGCTTTACTTCATGGAGTTGATTCTGAAAAATTATTCTCATGGATATCTGAAGGTAGAAGTATGGGTACTAATAATGTTAGTCCTAATTTTTATGCTTCGTCTATTGTAGGAGGAATTGTTCCACTATCATTAGGAGCAGCTATGGGGTTAAAAAGAAAAAACTCACCTCGCAGAGTTTGGTGTTTTATAGGTGATATGACTATGGAAACAGGATTGTTTCATGAAGCATATAAGTACTCTCAAAATTTTAATCTACCATTACAGTTTGTAGTTGAAGATAATAATTTAAGTGTCCATACACCTACAGATATAGCTTGGGGTAAAAGAATGGATGCACCTGAGAATATTATTTATTATTCTTATGAAATGTCATATCCACATCATGGAACAGGTAAATGGGTTAATTTTTAATTATTATGAAATACAAAGACGAATTAGTTAGAGCAATGGAATGGCTTGGAGCCAAACCTAATACAGTATTTACAGGGCAAGCAATTGGCTTTAGTGGCCATGCTATTTCAAATACTATGGAAAAAGTACCTCAAGATAAACGAGTTGAACTACCAGTACTTGAAGAAACTCAGTTAGGAATGGCTACAGGAATGGCTATGACAGGATGGGTTCCAATTACATGTTACCCTCGATTTGATTTTTTTATCTTAAGTTTAAATCAATTAGTTAACCATTTAGATAAAATGCAAGATATGTCTAAAGGAGATATGAAACCAAAGGTTATTATTAGAGTAGCTGTTGGATCAAAACTTCCATTTAGTGCTGGCCCTCAACATACTCAAAATCATACTGAAGCTATTAGACAAATGCTTACTGAAGTTGAGGTAGTTGAATTAATAGAACCTGATCAAATATTTGAAGCATTTAAAACAGCTTATGAAAGAGAAGATGGTAAATCAACATTAATTATTGAACACGCTGAGTATTATGGGACAAAATAATTTTAATTGGCCTCTTATTAATGATAATATTTCTCAAACTGATAGAGAAGTATTAGCTGATTTTTGTTTAAATGGAGAAAGTTTTACAAATGGTCCTAAAGTAAAAGAATTTGAGAATATATGGTCTGAATGGCTAGGTGTTAAACATAGTGTAATGGTTAACTCAGGGGCATCAGCTAATTACATCTCAATAGCTATGGTTAAAGAACTATTAGGTGAAGGAGAAATTATAGTACCACCTTTAGGATGGGTATCAGATATTTCATCTGTAGCTCAGTTAGGAATGACACCTGTATTTGTAGATATAAGTTTTAATAATTTAGCTATAACAGCTGAGAATATTAAACGAGCTATTACTCCTAAAACAAAAGCGATTGTATTAATACATTGTTTAGGTTTTAATGGTATTAATGATGAGATTATTAAAATAGCTAAAGATAATAACTTAATCTTAATTGAAGACTGTTGTGAATCACATGGTGCTATGTTTGGAGATAAAAAAATAGGCTCAATAGGAGATATTTCATTATTCTCATTTTATTTTGGTCATCACATTACAACTATTGAAGGTGGAATGGTTTGTGTTAATAATCCTAAATTATATGATTTAGCTAAATTATTTCGCTCACATGGTATGACTAGAGAAGCATCTCCTGAATTACAAAAATATTATCAAGATCACCACCCAGAATTAAACCCATTATTTACATTTGCTGTAGCTGGGTTTAATATGAGAAGTACTGAGTTAAATGCTGTGTTAGGAATTGAACAAATGAAGCGTATAGATTATAATATCAATAGACGTGTTGGAAATCTTAAAATATGGTTAGACAATTTAGATTCAAGTAAATTTATGACTAATTTTACAACTCAAGGAAATAGTAGTTTTGCTTTACCATTAATATTACAATGGTCTAATGCTAATAAACTAAAAGATGTTTGTAAAATATTAGAAGAAGAAAAAGTAGAATATAGATTAGGAACTGCGGGAGGCGGGAATCAAGCGCTTCAACCATATTTAAAAAAGTTTAATTATCGAATTAGTGATAACTTACCTGTAGTTGATTATATCCACTCAAACTCACTTTATATCGGAAATCATACTGAATTAATAAATGAACAAATTATTAACCTTTGTAATAAATTAAATAATGTTTAAAAATCAAAAAGTTTTAGTTACTGGTGGAGGAGGAATGATTGGTCGCTCATTAGTAAAGTTTTTATTAGAGAAAGGAGCAAAAGTAACTATAGCAGACTTAACTCAACCTTCAGATCTACCTAAAGGTGTAAAGTATAAAAAAATAGATTTAAGATATTTTGACCAATGTGAAAAGATTTGTAACGGAATAGATTATATATTTAACTTAGTAGGTATTAAAGGCTCACCTAAAATGTGTGCTGAACAGCCAGCTGATTTTATGGTACCAATGCTTCAATTTAATACTAACATGATGGAAGCTGCTCGTAGAGCAGATGTTAAATGGTATTTATATACTAGTTCAGTTGGAGTATATGCTCCTGCAGATGTATTTAAAGAAG
>Ga0102830_1000913_pt1 | contig 11723 bp, 10 predicted proteins | sample ColrivemetaGS703_FD_84511 | JGI IMG/M metagenome (GOLD analysis project Ga0102830, IMG submission 84511) | Estuarine microbial communities from the Columbia River estuary - Freshwater metaG S.703 | ecosystem: Environmental > Aquatic > Marine > Intertidal zone > Estuary | place: USA: Columbia...
ACGAAGAAGAAATAGATGAAGCCTATAGCGAAAAAGCAAAAGGTAAATTTAAAGATACTTCTAACAAAGGATATTTCGAAGTTGATGAAGAAGTAGAATTAGATGAACTTTTAAACGAACTTATGAAAGACGAAAAAGAAGAAGTAAAAGAAACAACGTTTGCTGACCCTCAAACTTTACAACTAGTATCTCAAGCTGCGGATTTTCTAAACATCAGTAAAGACGCTGTAATGGCAATAGTAGCAAGTTTACCTGCTGGACTAGCCGTATCTGCATTTTTAAGAGGTATATTAAAAGGCAAGAAAGAAGCTACTAAAGAAATGGATGAAACAGCTGACACTAAAGAAATGGAAGACACTATCAATGAGTTAAGAAACGAACTTAATGAAGTTAATCTATTAAACGCTAAGTTACTTTACACTAACAAAATCTTCAAAGCTAAGAATCTTACCGAATCAGAAAAAGTAAAGGTTTTAAACACGTTTGACAAAGCGGAAACTGTAAAAGAAGTTAAATTAGTATTCGAAACATTAACTGAATCTTTCAAAGCAACAGCTAAGAAAGCACCAATTAAAGAATCACTAGGATCAGCTTCAAGAAGTATCGCTCCATCTCAAACAAAACAACCAATTATTGAAGTAAACGATGCATTTGCTCGTATGCAAAGATTAGCTGGTTTAAGAAAATAAAATTAATAAAAACAAAAACCGATTTAAAAAAATGAACACAATTCAATCATTAGTCGAGTCCGCAAATCCATGGAAGTCACTACAAGGTGACGCTGCTAGATTAGCAAACAAATGGAACAAAACCGGCCTTTTGGAAGGTTTAGGCGAAGACGTAAACAAAAACAACATGGCTTTGATGTTGGAAAATCAAGCAAAGCAATTAGTAATTGAAACCTCACAAGTTAACGGAGGTTCAGCTACATTCACTTCTGGTACATCTGGTGAAAACTGGGCTGGAATTGCATTACCATTAGTACGTAAAGTATTTGGACAGATCTCTGCGAAAGAATTCGTTAGTGTTCAACCAATGAACTTACCTTCTGGTCTTGTATTCTTCTTAGATTTCCAATATGGTACTACTAAGAACCCATTTGGTGCAAATAACTCACTTTATGGTAACCGTAATCCAAGTGGTACTTACCCATTTGCTACAACTGCTGTATCTGGTGGTTTATATGGTGGTGGTCGTTTCGCTTATACTACTAACCAATTTTCAGCTTCTAACGCTGCTATTACTACAGGTTCTAATTTTACTCAATCTTATGCTGCTGTTGCTAACTCAGTTTGGGCAGCTTTAGGATATGATTCTGATTTATCTGCTTCTGTAGCTTCTGGTAATATTTGGAAGTTAACATTAGGTTCATTAGGAGCTGTTTCTGCTTCTTTAGACCCAGATGGGGTTAGAGCATTTACAGTTTCTGGTTCTAATACCACAAACTTAACCCCAGCTAACGTATTATCTAACTACACTACTTTTGATGGTACTAACTTAGTATTTTATTTGACTGGTAGTACTCAAGATCCAGGAGGTTCTATCAACCCAGTAATATTCTATAATAAGAAAACTGCTGATAACTCTCGTGGTGACTTTGAAGATACAGCTGCTGGAACAACTTCAGTACCTAACTCTTTAAACAACACTACTATTGGCGCTGCTATTCCTGAGATTAACATCTCTATGCAATCTCAAGCAATTACTGCTAAAACTAAAAAGTTAAAAGCTGCATGGACGCCTGAATTTGCACAAGATTTAAACGCTTACCAAAACTTAGATGCTGAAGCTGAATTAACTAACATTATGAGCGAGTATATCTCTTTAGAGATTGATCTTGAAATATTAGATATGTTGATTGAGGATGTTCCTGCAATTAATACTGAGTATTGGTCAGCCGTTAACAACGTTACAGCTACTGCTACTTCAGCTCCAACTGCGAGTTTAGGTTTCTATAACACTCAAGGTGCTTGGTTCCAAACTTTAGGTACTAAAGTTAACAAGATTAGCAACAAGATTCACCAATTAACCCTTCGTGGTGGTGCAAATTTCTTAGTAGTATCTCCAACTATTTCAACTATCTTGGAATCAATCCCAGGATTTGCTGCTAATAGCAACGGTACTGAAGATATGGAATATGCATTCGGTGTACAAAAAGCTGGTCAATTTAACAGTCGCTACACTGTTTATAAAAACCCTTACATGACAGAAAATACTATCTTAGTAGGTTTCCGTGGTAAGCAATTCTTAGAAGCAGGTGCTGTATTTGCTCCATATATTCCGTTAATCATGACTCCTCTTATCTACGATCCAACCACCTTCACTCCACGTAAAGGATTGTTGACTCGTTTTGCTAAGAAGATGTTACGTCCTGAATTCTATGGTAAGATATATGTAGCTGGTTTGAACACCCTATAAGCTAACCTTAGATAATATCTAACAATTAAGCCCAGAGTAATCTGGGCTTTTTTGTTGATATTTATACACAAATAATAAGTCATGACAGATTTCAATCGAAGTGAGGAGGCAAAAAACATCTTTAAAGAAAAAAGAAAGCCTAAAAATCCAATTAGTTTTAAAATACAACTAAACGAGGAACAAAAAGAAGCAAAACAAGTCATCTTAGACAATCCAGTCACGTTATTAAAAGGTATGGCTGGATCAGGTAAAACATTAGTTGCCTGTCAAGTGGCTTTAGATTTAATGTTTAGAAAAGACATTGAACGAATTATCATTACACGACCTACAGTCGCGAAAGAAGAAATAGGTTTCCTACCAGGCGATTTAAAAGAAAAAATGGATCCATGGTTAGCTCCTATTTATGCTAACTTACATATGTTGTATGATAAGACTAAAATAGAAAAAATGGTAGCAGATGGTCAAATTGAAATTGTACCATTTGCATTTATGCGAGGTAGAACATTTCCAGACGCGGTAGTAATAGTAGACGAATGTCAAAATATTACTCATGGTCAAACTGAAATGATATTAGGTCGTTTAGGTAAAGGTGGAAAAATGATATTTTGTGGAGATATCACTCAAACAGACTTAAAACAAAAGAAAGATAGTGGTATTGGTTTTTTTACTCGTTTAGAAGCAGATATTAAAGGAGTAAAAGTAATAACATTAAAAACAAATCATCGTCATGAGATTGTAGAACCTATACTTAAACTATACTCAGATTATAGAGATTAATATTTATTATTAAAACACAATGGCAGATTTAACAGTGCAAATTAATGAAAAAATAACCTTAGATGGTAATGATAGAGGAGTATATACTACTCAAACTATAACTGGGGTTAATAATATTGATAATAGAATATTAAATATCCCAACAGGTTCATATACTCCTTTATTTTATTTTGACCCATCTAATATAGATGCTGGTACTTTCTCTACAGGTAGTTTTAAATATGGAAGGATAACTAATAAATCATCATCAGTCCCAATTCAAGTAAGAATATCTACAAATGATATACAAAATACATCATTTATTGTAACCCCTGGTAATTCATTTTTCTTATCAACCACAGCTATTACTGGATCAAGCCCTGGAAGTGATGTATTTGTATTTGACCAATATGTTTATTATATATCTATATCACCATCAGGTTCATCATCTAAAATTGAATATTTTATAGCAACTACATAATATGAATATCCCTATATATCCTGGTTCTAGTTCATTTGTCCCTGGAAATACTCCATTTGGATTTTATGACTATGATTTTCAATTTCAAATTGACGCTGATAAAGTAACCACATTTGTTGCTCGTCGATTAGGGTATCCTATTATGGAAGTTGAATTACAAGATTTAAACTTTTACGCAGCTTTTGAAGAAGCAGTTACTACATATGGTAACGAACTCTACGCTTATCAAGTGCGAGATAATATGTTATCACTAGAGGGTACATCTGCCGATGCAAATGTAAATAACGCGCTTATCTTACCTAATATGTCCACAGTAATACGTTTATCACAACAGTATGCTTCAGAAGCAGGTGTAGGTGGGACTGTTACTTATTATAGTGGAGCTTTAGCTTTAACACCAGGTGTCCAAGAATATGATTTAAATGAATGGGCTGTAAGTCAAAGTATAGAAGGTGGAATTGAAATTAAAACCGTATTTTACCAAAACTTACCAGCGGTAAGTCAAATGTATGCTCCATTTGGAGGATTTGCGGGATTAGGTGGAGTTCCAGCTGCTGGTTTATATGGTGGAATGTATGGTGGAGGATATGGAGGTGGATATTTAATGATGCCTGTAGCGTATGACGCTGCTGTAGTTCAAGGTATAGAATTAAGTAACACAATTCGTTTATCAGCTTACACATTTAATATTATAAATAATCAAATAAAAATATTCCCAGTACCATCAGACTCAGACGCTAGAGGAGGATTTTTATGGTTTGAATATATTAAAGACTCAGAAAGAATAAATAATAGTATTATTCAACCTAGTGGAAGTGATTACATAGTTACAAATCCCTCTAATGCCCCATACCGTAACCCAACATATAGTCTAATAAACTCAGTTGGTAGACAATGGATATATGAATATTGTTTAGCGTTATGTAAAGAAATGTTAGGATATGTTCGTGGAAAATACTCTACAGTTCCTATTCCTGACCAAAACATGACATTAAATCAAGCTGATTTATTAGCTTCAGCTACAACAGATAAAGCGGCGTTAATAGAGAGATTAAGATTATATTTAGATGATATGTCTAAAAAATCACAATTAGAAAGACGCTCACAAGAAAGTGAATTTCTAAGACAAGAAATTAGTAATGTACCAATGACAATATTTATAGGATAATGGCACTATTTGGAGGAGCAAGAGATATTTCAATGTTTAGAAAAGTCAACCGTGAGTTGTTAGGGGATATTGTCACTCAACAATGTGCCTTATACCGACATGTTTTAGATAAAAACAAAGTAAATATGTATGGTGAAGCATCTGGAGGTAAATTTTTCCTTCCACCTGTATTATTAAACTCTTTAATTACAGTAGCGGATAATACAAGTCCTACAAGTGAATTCGGTGTTGATTTTGATTGGAGTATTAAAGTAGCATTTTTAAGAGATGATTTAGTAGATGCTAATGTTCATCCTGAAGTTGGAGATGTAATTTTATATCAAGAGTCATATTTTGAAATTGATAATACAAACATTAAACAATTCTTTGCTGGTAAGGATCCTGATTATCCATATTCTCAAAACCCATTAAACCCAAATCTTCAAGACTTTGGATATAATGTAAGTGTAGTATGTGAAACACACTATATACCAGCAGATCGTATTAATATTATTAAACAAAGATTATAATGGCTGAAGTAAAAAAACCAATACCTAAAACTCAAAGAGAAATAAGTATTTCTTTACAAGAGCCATATAGACCTCCTGCTGGTGCAGTAGGTTTTCCATATATAGGAAATCCTAACAACACTCCCCCAGAAAGAGAATTTAAAGCTTCCTTTAGAGACGATGAAGTAAAACCATTTTCAGTTAGTATAGAAGATCTAGACTGGGCTATAATGTATTATTTTCAAAATGTAATTAAACCATCTGTAATACAAAATGGAGAAAGGATACCTGTACCAATAATATATGGTTCTCCTGAAAAGTGGAAATCATTCCAAGCTGATGGGTACTATAGAGATTTACAAGGTAGAATAATGGCCCCTCTTTTAATGTTTAAAAGAGATAATATAGAAAAAGTAAGATCTATAGCTAATAAATTAGACGCTAATTCTCCTGTAAATTATGGTGTAATGAAAAAACCATATAGTAGCAGAAACTCTTACAGTAATTTTAATATATTAAATGATATTGTTCCTGAAAAAGAGTTTTACGCTGTTGTAATCCCAGACTATGTAACAGTAACATATAGTTGCGCTGTATTTACTTATTACATGGACCAGTTAAATAGAATTATTGAATCGGTAGAATATGCTTCTGATGCGTATTGGGGTGATCCAGAACGTTTTCAATTTAGAGCTATGATTGATTCATTTGCTTCTACAACTGAATTATCTGATGCAAAAGAAAGAATAGTTAAAAGTACGTTTACTATAAAAATGAACGGACATATAATTCCTGATATTCTTCAAAAGGATCTTAATTCTATAAAGATATTTAATGGACCAACATCTATTAATTTTACTTCTGAAACTGTAGCTAATATTGGTAAATTTAGTCCACCAAGAACCTATAATCCACCTGCTCCACCTCCTCCACAACCTCCACTCCCACCAGTATTATATTCTTTTTCTCCTGCTTTTTCTAATGCGTTTAATACATTTAACCCATAAAATGTTATATTTATAATAAAATAATTTATGGAAACAAAAGTTTTATCACAAGAAGAAATTCAATCGTTAAAGAATTTTAGATTATCAAGAATATCAACTTTAGAGCAATTAGGAGCTTATGAGTTAACTAGTATTGAAATAGAGCAACAAAAGTTAAAAACAAAAGAAGATTTTTTAAAATTGTTAAAAGAAGAAGAAGAATTTAGCAATAGACTTCAACAAAAATACGGTAATGGAACTATAGATATTGATAAAGGAGAATTTATTAGTTCTATATGATTTTGACACCCTTTAAGATATTTATAATAAAAACAAAACACAAATAAAAACATGGCAGAGATCTTAATATCACCAGGTGTATCAGCGATCGAAAATGATCAATCACAAATCACCCAAGGTCCAGTCGCAGTAGGGACAGCCATTATAGGCCCAACTGTAAAAGGACCAGTTGAAATTCCAACAATTGTCACTTCTTATAGTGACTATAAAAATAAATTTGGTACATCCTTACTTAGTGGAAGTAGTGTTTACACTTACTTTACTTCTATAGCAGCGTACAATTATTTTCAAAATGGAGGAGAATCATTATTAGTAGCTAGAGTAGTTAGTGGTTCATTCACACCCGCTACTAGTTCTACTATTACTAACACTGTAACAGCAACCCCAGGAGCATTTGCAACTGCTTCAAAAGCATTAGCTGCTTTAGCGGACCCAATTAGTATTGAATTTAGAATTGTAGACAATAGTTCAAATACTTATAGATTTTTACCTACAGCTTCTGGTAACTACCAAGATGATACAGATGGAAAATTATATTTCTTTGCTAGTGGAGCTTTAGCAACAACTATATCTAACTTAGCAACTAAAATATCTAGTGTAACAGCTTTAGGTGTAACAGCTACAACTAGTACAACTACATTAATATTATCTGGTTCAGCATCTGGATCAGTTTATAACGGATATACATTCCAAACAGGATCAGTTTCATCATTCTCAACCCAAGCAACATTAGCTGGAGGTGTAGATGGAATTGGTAGTAACGCTTTTGTATTAGCTACCTTATCAAAAGGTATTATTATGAACAACAGTGGATCAGAAGACTCAAACGGAGCATTAATTAGTGGATCAGCTGATAACATCAGATGGCAGATAATAAGCTCTAATACTTCTTCTGGAACATTTACATTAGTAATTCGTCAAGGTAATGATAATAATATTAATAAACCACCTTTAGAAACATGGACTAATATATCATTAGACCCATTAGCTGAAAACTATATATCTAAACAAATTGGAGACTCAGTCCCATATTATGATGTGACTTCTAATCAAATCTTGTCAACTGGTCAAAATGAAAACAATTCAAGATATGTTAGAGTTAGCTCAGTTACTTCCCCAACCCCTAATTATTTTGATAATAACGGTACAGCTAAAGCACAATATACCGCTTCTATTCCAATTAATAGTAGTGGATCATTTGGTAGCGCTACTGGAACTATAGGATCTAATGCTAAATTTTATGATCAAATTATTACCGCTGCCCCTAATACTCAAGGAGTTGCAGGATCAGATTATAATAATATGATTAATTTATTAGCTAATACTGATAACTATAAATTTAATGTATTATTAACTCCTGGTTTAACAAGTCAAGAAAACTCTTCTCAAATTTCTTCTATTATTAGTAATACTGAAAACAGAGGAGATAATATATTTGTATTAGACTTAGTACCATTTGATATTGATTCTACAGCTGTAGTAACATCAGCTGCCTCAAATAAAAACACATCATATGCTGCAGCGTACTGGCCATGGGTTCAACTTCGTGACCCAGATACAAGCGCTTTAGTTTACGTACCAGCTTCAACAGTGATTGGTGGTGTATATGCTAAAAATGATAGTTTAGCTGCACCATGGTTCGCACCAGCAGGTATTAATCGTGGTGGTTTAACTTTAGTTAGTAAAGCTAAATTAAAATTATCTCAAAATGATAGAGATAATTTATATAGTAAAAAAGTTAATCCAATTGCTACTCTTAATAATATACCTGTAGTATATGGACAAAAGACATTACAAACAGAAGCATCAGCTTTAGATCGTGTAAATGTTCGTCGCTTGTTGGTTGCTCTTAAGAGTTATATTTCTCAAGTAGCTAATAACTTATTGTTTGAACAAAATACAGCTGCTACAAGAAATACATTCTTATCAAGAGTAAATCCATACTTAGCAGATGTTCAAGCTCGTCAAGGTTTATATGCTTTCCGAGTAGTAATGGATGAAACAAATAACACAGCTGCTACAATTGATCAAAATCAATTAAACGGTGGAATTTATATTCAACCAACAAAAACAGTTGAATTTATTTACTTAACGTTTAATATTACTCCAACAGGCGCTACATTCCCTGGGTAAGAATTTAAAAAATAACATATTTATAATAAAATAGAATAACATGGCAATTTTAAATACAAACGATATATTTTTCAAAGCGTTTGAACCCAAAGTACAGAACAGATTTATAATGATAGTAGATGGTATCCCATCATATATTATCAAAGGTGTTGGATCAGTTGGATTCGCTCAAGAAGAAATAGTATTAAATTATATCAACACTTACCGTAAAATTAAAGGTAAGTTGAAATGGAACGATTTAACATTAACATTATTTGATCCTATTACCCCATCAGGTGCTCAATCAGTAATGGAATGGGTACGTTTACACCATGAATCAGTAACAGGCCGTGATGGATACTCCGATTTCTATAAGAAACAAGTTACAATCCAAGTATTAGGACCTGTAGGTGATATTGTTAGTGAGTGGGTAATTGTCGGAGCATTTATTAAATCAGCTGAATTTGGTGAATATAACTGGGATAACGATACAGCAGCCCAAAACATCACAATGAATTTAGGAATGGATTATTGCGTATTGAACTACTAATCGCTAACAAAACTTATAAAAAGAGGCTCAACTTTTGTTGAGCTTCCTTTTTCTCTATATATTTATATACGACAATAAAGTTACAACAAAATAAGATTATGAGCAACCCAATTAAGTTACCAACAGAAGTTATCGATTTACCATCTAAAGGTTTAGTTTATTCATTAGATAACCCACTTTCATCAGGAAAAGTAGAAATGAAATATATGACCGCTAAGGAAGAAGATATTTTAACTAACTCTTCATACATCCAAAGAGGAATTGTTTTAGATGAATTAATGAAATCATTAATTGTTAGCAAAGTAAATTACGATGATCTCATCGCCGGAGATAAAAACGCTATTATGATAGCAGCTCGTGTTTTAGGATACGGTAAAGATTATACATTTAATTATGGAGGTGAAGAGTATACAATTGACTTAACATCAATTGAAAATAAAGAAGTTGATGAAAAAGATTTTACTAAAGGTTTAAATGAATTTTCATTTACATTACCTCATTCTAAAGTTGATATAACTTATAAATTATTAACTAATTCTGATGAAAATAAAATTCAAGCTGAGTTAGACGGATTAAAAAAGATTAATAAAAATTTAGTCCCAGAAATGTCAACACGACTAAAATATATTGTAACCTCCATAAATGGAGATCGAGATAATAGAAATATAAGGGAATTTGTTGATAATTCCTTCCTAGCCAGGGACTCAAAAGCGCTAAGAGATCATATTAAAAATACACAACCAGATATTGATCTTACTTTTTTTCCCACCAACAGTGAAAATAGAGTCGGTATCCCAATTGGTATCAACTTTTTTTACCCTGAGTCTTAATGACGCAGCTCTTTCTAGACGAAATTTATTTGCCCAAATCCATGAAATAGTATTCCATGGAAAGGGTGGATATGATTGGGATACAGTCTATAATATGCCTATTTGGTTAAGGAATTTTACTTACCAACAGATCTTAGAATTCCATGAACAACAAGCCGAAAATATAAAAAAGGCAAACTCTAAATCTTCTAATTCTCAAAACACTACAGTTGTAAATCCTCAAGAATTTACTAAAGGAAGAGGACCTGCAAAATATTGATTTTTTTAATATTTATATATAAACATTCTATAAATGGCTAAAAAACAAGAAGACATAAATAAAGAAGTCAAAGGTCTACTGAAAGACATAGATGAAGGTTATAAAAAATTAGGTGAAACAAATCCGTTTAAAAGTTTTAATGACTTTACTGAAAAAGGAGCTAAGCAATTACAAGATGCTCTTAGAGGTGTTGAAGATCGTGTTGATAGATTAGGTGAGACTATTGATGATGTTGTAAAGAAGTTTAAAGATCTTGTTGAAGACATTCAAAAAATAGATATGTCTGTCCAAAAGCAAATCAATTGGTTTAGAAAAACTAATGATTTACTTGGTGAGGCTAAAAATATTTTAAAAGGTAATAGAGATGCCACAGCTGATCAACTTAGATCTGTAAGTGATCGACTTAAGTATGAATTAAAATCAAAAGGTGTACTTAAAGAACATCAAGATATACTTCAAAAAATTAATCAAGAAGTAAAAGAAAGAGAAAAAGCTGAAAAAAGAATTCAAGTAGCTTATGGTGTATCTGGAGCGTTAATAGAAAAACTAAATACTGGTGGTACTTTATCTAAAGTTTTAAACTTAACCGAAGCCTCAGCTAAAATGAAAGAAGTAGCTGAAGCTGGAGGAAACTTTAAAGATGTAATAAAAGAAGGTGGAAAAGAAATAGGTAAAGGTTTAATAAAAAATCTAATGTCTGCTTCCACTTTAGTTAATGTTATGTCATCAGCGTTTAAATTTGCTTTTGAAGTAGCTCTTGAACTAGACAAAGCAGCAATAGGTATAGCTAAAAGTACAGGTTTAACTGTTGATGGTGCTGAGGCTTATATGAAACATATAGCTATTATACGAGCTTCAAGTAATGATGAATTTAGAAATCGTACAAATGTAGCTAAAGCTATAACTGAAATAAACTCAGAATTAGGAACATCTATGGTTCTTACTGATGATATGGTTGCTGGTCAAATAGACATGACTAAAAAGATGGGTATAGAAGTTGAAGCTGCTAGTAAATTAAATTTATTATTTCAAGCTAACAACCAAACATCAGATGAAGGTATTAAATCAATAGCCAAACAAGTAACTGGTTTATATAAACAAAAAGGTATAACATTGGACCTTAAAAAAGTTATGGAAGATGTTGCTAAGGTTAATGGCCAACTTCGTTTACAATATGGTAATAATACTGAACAAATAGCTAAAGCTGTAGTTTTATCTAAAAGTTTAGGTATGAGTATTGAACAATCAAACTCAGCAGCTAAAAAATTACTAGACTTTGAATCATCTATTTCTAATGAATTAGAAGCAGAATTACTAACTGATAAAAGCTTAAATTTAGAGGAAGCTCGATCATTAGCATTAGCTGGTAGAACAG
>Ga0102830_1000914_pt1 | contig 11720 bp, 12 predicted proteins | sample ColrivemetaGS703_FD_84511 | JGI IMG/M metagenome (GOLD analysis project Ga0102830, IMG submission 84511) | Estuarine microbial communities from the Columbia River estuary - Freshwater metaG S.703 | ecosystem: Environmental > Aquatic > Marine > Intertidal zone > Estuary | place: USA: Columbia...
ATATTTTATTTCGATGGAGAATTATATGCCTCTGCGATTTTTTCACAGCTTGATGCAATGACTAAAGTTGATTTCAGAAATTACAATTTTCAAAAACCGAATAGAACACCTCCTTTTAAACTACCTAAATTTTTATCGGATAGCATAAAAGTATTTATGAGAAAAATTAAAATGAAAAGCGGATCATTGGATGTATTAGTAAGCACAGACAAGAAATATTACTTCCTCGAAGTAAATCCAATTGGTCAATTTTATCAGGTATCTTATCCATGTAATTACTATTTAGAAAGAAGAATCGCTCAATATTTCCAAAATGACTAGAAGAAAATTAAAAAGCTTATTTGATTCTGAATATCAAAAACTCCCACCAAACGTACATTTCTTAAAAGTAAACAAAAAATTGAAAGATGAATTTTTATACGTTTCTATTGCTCAAAATAACTCACTAAAGTATTATCCTCAAGATTTTAATAAAATTATTTCACCATTAATTCAATTGAGAAATGAATTCTAAAAGTGAACATTTCAAACTTTTTGCAGATTGTATTCCCGTTAAAGGAAAAAAACGAAGTATAATTTATGATTTATCAAGAACAACGTACAAATATATTCCTAATGATCTATATTACATCTTAACGTTTTATGAAGGCAAAACAATTGAACAAGTTAAGCAACTTTATGATAAAAAAAATAGCCCTGTAATAGATGAATATTTCCAATTTCTAACAGATTATGAATATATTTTTTTTTGTGATAAAGATGAACTTGGGCACTTTCCAAAACTGTTAAAACAATGGGATTATCCAGGTATAATATCAAATTCAATTATCGAGTTACCAATAAAGGTTTCAGAAATTATTCCAATGCTTAAAATCTTGGAAAATCTTGGTTGCCGTTATTTACAATTCCGATCCTTTGAGGAATTAAAAGTCGAATACTTAAATCAAATTCTGGATTCAATTAAATTTAGCAATTTTGAGTATGTTGAATTAATCTTAAAAAAAGGAGGGAATAATTCAACTGAATACATGGAATTATTTACAAATCATCAAAGATTGAGATCGATTTATTTACACTCATCCGATGAAAATAAAATAGAGAAGAATCCTAATAATGGGAGACAAATTATCATAAGTACAATTGAGAGCAAAAAATCTCATGTCGACTTTCAAACTAATAACAAATATTATTTTAATGTTGATAAATCCTTATTTTTTGAAAGTCAATTTTACAATAGCTATTATAATAAAAAAATATGCATTACTAAAGAACTACAAATAAAAAATTGCCTGTCTCTTGATAAAGAATTTGGTCTTGCAAATAATGAAGAAACAATATTGAAAATTGTAAATAGTACTGAATTTAAGGAGTTGTGGGAAGTGAAAAAAAGTAAAATAATTGATTGTCGTAAATGTGAATATCGTTTCATGTGTGTTGATAATACCCCTTTGATCAAAAAAAAGAATTATTGGCAATTGAAAAATTCATGTTTTTACAAACCATGAAGGAATCTAATAAAAAGTCATCTGAATTAATCGAATTCATTATTATCAATATAGAAAAGATTGTATTATATAGGTTTCAATTCAAAAATCTAAGATACTCTTTGCAATTTAGTGAATTAAGAAATAACCAATATCTCTTTGAATTCGACTTTGAAAAAATCAACAAAAGAATAGATAATTTAAACGGAAATATAAGCTTAACAATTTGTAATATCATCGAAGAATTTTTAATATCTCGTCCAAATGCGAAAATAATATTCATCCACGAATCAAATAAAAGTTCAGACATATCTCGTTTTCGACTTTTTAATATTTGGTTTGAAAAATATAATAATGATCAGTTCAAAAAGCTAAACATACAATCCACACAAAATGAAATTTTTTCAATTATTTTCATGAAACCCAATAAAAATAATTAAATGAATTCATAGAGAAATTATTCTTAATCTGTAAGATGAAATACTTATTTTAAGATAAAAAAAGAAAAATGAGATTAATGTTAAAACATTTGAATTTAATCATTTAATTTAGATTAATTGTTAAAGTCCAAGTGAATAATCATCTTGTTTTCTCTTAATCTTAAACAAAAAAGCACTTTCTTTTTCCAATGCGATTTCCTCATTTGATCTCGGTGTATAGAATCCGTTTATAATACTCAAACGGATGAGTTCATTGGCAGATTTAACATTGAACTTTTTCATGATATTCGTTCTGAGTAGGTCGAGGTTTTTCTTGGAGGTAAAAACAGCATCTGCTATTTCTTTTCCTTTTACGCCGTCACAGATCATTCTGATGATTTTCAAGTCGCGTTCATCAAGGTCCAGATGTTTCATTCTGGTTTTAACTTTACGCTCTGTTGCAATAGAATTGATGATGGCTTCATTCATGAAATGATTGGAGTACTTTCCATCTGCATAAACTGTAGTAATGGCATCCAACATTTCACGGTTTGAACTTTCTTTTAATAAATAGGCGTCGGCACCTTTTGAGAGTACTTCGAATGCAATATCCAGATCTTTGTGCATAGTAAGCATAATGACCTTAACTTTAGACTCTTGCTTCTTAAGAATTTCAAGTGTTTTAATACCGTTGAGAACAGGCATTTCTAGATCGAGTAAAACGACATCAATTGGTTTGGTGGCGAGTTGATCCAAAAAGTCTTGACCGTTTTCAGCATCAAAAACAAACTCACAACCTGGTAGTTCGGCTAAAATTTTCACGATTCCTGATCGGACCATTTGAACATCCTCAACAAGGGCCAATCTTATTTTCTGAGAAGTATTATCCATGATGCAACTAATTTACTGTTTCCAACTCAATCATTCCACAACTCTCATTGCGCGTAAAAGTGAGTTTTCCCTTTATTACCTTCAATCGATATTTAATATTTTCTAGTCCAAAACTATCTGATTCAGACGCAAGCACATTGAAATCACGTTGCGTTAACGCGATCCCGTTATGCTTGATATTCATTTTCAATTTTGTATCAACGGTTTTCAAACTCAATTCAATAGAGGTCGGATAGCTATGCTTTAATAGGTTGGTCATGAGCTCACTGGCAAGGTAGAAATAATGCATGCTGATCACATCCGATATTTCTAAATCATCTGGAATTTCTGAAAGAAAAACAAACGAGTCAATTAATGATTCCGTTTTCTGCTTGGACATTCTTTCCAACGCTTTCACCAATCCAAACTTCAACAAATAATGCGGAACCAAGCCTTTGGTAATCTGACGTATCTGCTCAACGCTATCTTTAACATAACCTTTAGTGAACGATACCTCATTCAAATCAGACTCCCCCAACTCTGCCCTATCCTCCATATTGGATAAGTGCCTCAATACAATAGATAATCGCGCACCCACATCATCATGCAGCAGGCGCACGATTTCACTTCGTTCCTTTTCCTGGGTAGTAATTGCTACTTCTAGTTTTTCGAGCTCCTTTTTCTCTTCTGTTTCTTTGATGAGCTGATCTGTGAGCTCTTGGATGCGTTGGTTTTTTTTCACAAGCATTACGATACCCAAGCACAAAATAAATGTGAAGAGCATACCGATTATTATAAAATAAGCTAACTCTTGCGAACTGACCATAGGTAGAGACTAATAAATAAATTAAATATTACAACGCTGAAAAGAAAAATGGGATAAACTATTGGCATCAACTCAATATTCATCCTTATTTTACTCTCTGCTATTGAATAAATAAATGAAATAGCATGTAAGATAAATATTGCTTTAATAATTGGGATTAATTTTATCCTTATCGATTCATGTCTTAATAACAAATTCAGCATCAATAGTGAAACAATTAGATTATAACACATTATACCATAATGATTTACGTTAAAAAATCCATTAAAAACTATTGCTTCAAAAACAAAAATCAGAACCGGAATTAAACTAATTATAAAATTGTTTTTAATTGGAATATTAACCTGGCTTGAGAAAAAACAGATCAAGACCAACGACTCAAGTAAAACAGAAATATGAAAAAATGGATAAATGTTTATATCATAAAAATCCTTTAATAGAATTGAACTCGAATCGGAAACTATACGAATCAAGAACCAAATTGCCAATAGTTTTATCTGAAAATCTTTTTTGGTAGTAAGATAAAGGATACTTGCTACAATTGGGGCTATACTTGAAACTAATAAAGATATTACGTAAAAATGATACAACTTTTAAGAATTTAAATTATTCGAGTTTCCACAAATATTAGGACAAGGAGGACAATTATCTGCGATCAATCCATTTACCATATCATTTTGATTTGAATCCGCTCCAACCAAAACTAAAGTATTTTCTCCTTTATCATTTACTGCAAAATAGAATCTTATTCCTTTACATTCACTTTGATCTAAAATTGCCTTGATCTTTTCTTTGCCCATAAAGACACCAATCACCTCACCTGGCTGGATAGTATCTCTGTAGCGTTTTGTCATTTCTGACCCTTCTCTTAGTGTGATAAAATCACCTTCATTTCCATTAAAAGACATAAAATAAATTTTAAAGTTAGGCGACAAAATTAGAATTCAATTTCGTTGTTAATTTCAAGAACTAAAATTAAATACCCAGCAAAATAGAAAAAATTAGAATGTTTTCTAGTTTTTGTAGAAATGGTTCTCGAATGTTGGGTTGGGTGTTGGAGAATTGAGGGGGATTGGGTTTGTTTGTAGGGAGGGTTGTTTTGATTCAAAAATCATCGTTTGTTTAAATGATTTCTAGATCATAATAGCTTTGTATACACAACAACTTTAAAGGTATGTGGGATAGATTGTTGCGTAAATAAATAAGTTATGAATAATGCCAAGACACTATACTACTCAACAAGATTGAAATGATAACTAAAATAAAACTAAATAATGTAGCGAGCTACAAAAGTCTAACAGTATTAGAAACCAACAAAAAGATAAACCTTATATACGGTTTAAATGGCACCGGTAAAAGTACCTTGTCAAATTATTTGCATCAATATACAGACGAGAATTATAAAAGTTGTTCAGTTGAGGGATTAAACAATGATAACGAAATACTTGTTTACAACCAAACATTTATTCTAGAAACCTTTTTTGAGGCGGAAAACTTAAAAGGTATTTTTACACTTTCAAAAGAGAACAAAGAAGCTGAAACAAAAATTTCTAACGCTCAAAAAGAAATTACAAAACTTGAAAACGAGAAAGAAGTAAAAAGCAAAGAACTTGAAACAGAAAAAACATCCATAAGTCAAAAACTAGAAACTGCCAAAAATGCAGTTTGGAAAATTAAAACTGATTATAGTGGTGGCGACAGAGTTCTTGAATTTTGTTTAGATGGGTATAAAGGTTCTAAAGACAATTTGTTTAATCACATTATAAGTTTAGTTAAACCATCAGCAAAGCCTACAAAAAGTATAGATGATTTAAAAAATGATTTACAATCTATTTCTGGCGACAACGCTCAAAAATACTCTGTTTTGTCTGGTATTACTTTTGCTTCACAAAGTGTAGAAATTGAAACTTTATTTAACAAAGAAATTGTAGGTAATGAAAACAGTACCGTTTCACATTTAATCAAAGAACTTGGTAATTCCGATTGGGTAAAAGAAGGTTTACAATTTATACCAGAAGAAGAATCAAGGGAAAATACAACATGCCCGTTTTGTCAAGAAAAAACAATTTCAAATTCTTTGGTGGAAAGCATCAAAAACTATTTTGATGCCTCTTATGAGGCAGACATAAATTCTTTGAGATTCTTTTTAAAAGAATATACACAAGCTTTACAATCTATTCCCAATAAATCCATTTTTGAGGCAAATCCCAAATTTGAAACGTACAAAAAAGATTTTGAGATTAAATATAGTGCGTTCACCAAACTAGTTGAAAACAATAAAAAATTAATTGAGGACAAAATCAAAATGCCAAGTGTTTGTGTATCTATTAAAAGTTCTAAAAAATCCCTTGAAGAAATAAATGATGTAATTAATAAAATCAACGGGCTTATTAGGGAACACAACAAAAACATTGATCAAAAAGAAACCGTAAAAACGTATATTAAAAAGACTTTTTGGGAAATAATGCGTTGGGATTACGATCAAACAGTCAGTTCAATCAGCGCAGATTTAAAAACGTCAAAAAGTAAAACAGATACATTAGAAGTTACATTAAAGGACAATTCAACAAAAATCGCCATTCAAAAAACAATCATTGCTGAACAACAAAAACAAACAATAAATATTGAAGAAGCAATATCAAACATCAACAATGGTTTAATTGATTTGGGAATTACAGATTTTAAAATCCAAAAGTATTCTGAAAACTTTTACAAGATCGTACGAGGCGAAAACCAAGAAAAAGTTTTTCGTTCTTTAAGTGAGGGCGAAAAAATGATTATTAGTTTTCTGTATTTCATTGAATTGTGCAGAGGGAAAAAGGAAGCGACAGAAACAGGTAAAAAGAAGATTATTGTGATTGATGACCCAATTTCAAGTTTATCTCACATTTACGTTTTCAATGTTGGCAGGTTAATTCACAATGAGTTTTTAAGAAGTGACAAATACGAACAAGTATTTTTACTTACACATAGTTTGTATTTCTTTTACGAAATGACAGACACTAACAAGGAAAGAAGAAAAGAACAACAAAAATTATTTCGACTTAGAAAGAATACTACTGGCAGTGAAATTCTTGAAATGAAGTATGAAGAAATTCAAAACGACTATCACTCATATTGGTTAGTTGTTAAAGACGAAATGCAACCTGCGGCTTTGATAGCAAATTGTATGAGAAATATTATTGAGTATTTTTTCAACTTCGTTGAAAAGATAGACTTGAACAACATTTTTCAAAAACAAGAAATGCAAGACAACAGGTTTCAAGCATTCAATAGATATATAAACAGAGAATCACATTCACTTGGACAAAATATTTTTGATATTAAAGAGTTTAATTACCAAGACTTCAAAGATGCTTTTGCAGAATTATTCAAAGTGACAGGCTACGAAAACCATTATATAAAAATGATAAAATGACAATAGCACGAAGGCATAACAGTACCTACCCAAAAGTTGATGTTCAGTGGTTAAATGAAGCTCAGTTCTTACATCAAAGTTTATACATAGTTGACGGTTTTTAGCTACGAAATCCGCAATAGGACAAAGCGCCAACGCTAAACTTTTAACGATCCTTACAAAAAAACCAAGTAAATAAAGTATTCATGCAACTATCTGACCTATTAAAAATATTAAAGCAATATGTAAATAGTCTGCTTGACCGTGAAGGATGGAGTATTGCGTTTGAATTAATGGAAGTAGCTGATAATAAAATTGTTCTAAATGTAAAAGAACGATTCAATGAACTTGCAAAACAGAAATTGAATCTTTGTTCAACGACATTCGACATCCCCTCATTTATTGAAATATTTGATCAGCAAACTGACATTTCAAGACAAATTGAAAAAGAACCACTGATTAAAAATATTGACCCATATATTGTCTACACATATAAACAAAAACTACTTAAAGATCTAAACGATATTTTCATACGGAACAAACAGTTAGGTGAGATTTATAAAATTGCTCAAGACAACAATTATTCTTACATCGATACTTTCAGTGTTAGGAATTTTTTTTCAATTGAAAGCATTGAATTAAAAGAAATAAAAGGGGTAAAAGAAGTTTATTTACTTGGCGAAAACGGTGATGGAAAATCATTAATTCTCATGGCTTTGCATCTTGCTTTTAACGGACGAGAAATTGACAAAAACACAAATTTTGAATTTACAGGAAAAATAAAAGAGATTATAAAGGCAAATAAATCGGCTCGTCTTAATGTAAGAGACACTGACGGTACTAAGTATGGTGGGGAAAAAATTGTTCATTTAAAAAATTTATTTGCATTTGGCGTTCATCGTGGAAGATACAGCAGCGATAATTATGAACAATATGGTTTTATGTCTTTATATAATACAGACCTTCAGTTATACAGTCCTGAAAAATTGTTAAACCAAACCTTTTTGCTTGAAATGGAAAATCGTTTGAATTCGCAAAATATAAAAGGAGAAGATAAAGACTTGCCAATTTGGATTCCATTAAAAACAATTCAGAATCTGTATCAGGAACTTTTGGAAAGTAACGTTGAAATTGTTGTTTCAGCGAAAGGTGTAAAATTCAAAGAAAAAGGGTTTGAACTTTCTTTTAACCAACTTTCAGAAGGTTATAAAAACATTTTGATTTGGGTCTCAGATTTAATTTATCGGTTTCAACAATCGCAACCAAATATTAGCAAACTTCATGATTTCAAAGGCATAGTACTTTTGGATGAAATAGAATTACATCTTCATCCAATCTGGCAAAGAAGAATAATTGGACAGTTGAGAACATTCTTTCCAAATATCCAATTTGTATTTACAACTCACAGTCCAACAATCATTCAGGGAGCTTCAGAAGATGCAATTATTTATAAAATTTTCAGAAATCCCAAAACTGGAAAGACTAGTTCAAGTGAAGCGTACTTCAAAAAAAACCTTGACCATATGATGCTCAATTCTCTTGCAACCTCCCCACTTTTTGGGTTGGAAGATGCTAGAATTTCAAGTAAGACTAATTCAGTAGACACGAGTGACAGCTTCTTGCAAAGTAGAATTGCAAAAAAAATTGAAGAAGAATTGCAAAAACAGAAAGACCATGGCAAAACATTCATTAGTGACAAAGAAGTTGATGAATTAATTGAGCAAATCCTAAAAGAAGAACTTATAAGGTAATGATAAAAATTTACAAAAACATAACAATTAATGAAACACCACCCTCTTTAAGACCACCAAGATGGGTTAATTTTCATCCTAACAATGTAGCACGTGAATCAAAAACTACAAATAAAAGAAGATTTGAATTAATAGCAAACGGTGCATACATTGACATTAATAAATACAACTCAAGATATAAGACTAGTGATATAAAAAGTAAGTTGATTTCAATATATAAAAACAAATGTGCTTATTGTGAACAAAAAGTTGAATCATTTCACGTAGAACATTACAGACCCAAACAAAATTATTACTGGCTTGCATATTCGTGGGATAACTTATTAAGTGCTTGCGCATATTGTAATGAATATAAAAACGCAAATTTTCAAATAACGCCACCACGTTCATTGCTAACAGTAAATAATATTAACCTAAGGAATATAAATACATTAAGTAATGGATATGATGCTTCTGAAAACCCGGATTTAATTAATCCAGAAGTAACAAATCCTTATGGTAGTATTTCATTCAATGATGATGGAAATATTTCTTCTACTGATTCTAAGTTCACTTACACAATAAATACTTGTCGTTTAAACCGCACATATTTAAAGGATAGAAGAAAAAAAATAATTGATGATTTGCGTAGAGACCTCAGGGCTACCTTTGTAGAAAATGCAACTCCATTTGAACAAACAGTAGCTATTAAAACAATTGTTACCAAGTTTATGGCAGACTGGAGAGATGTTGAAAACGAATTTTTAGCATTTAGACGATATGTCATTGACCATTGGTTGGCAAACGACATTAAATATGCAAAAAATTAGAATTTAATGTCATCGAAAGAAAAAGAACGAACCCCTAACATGCGGGTGACTAAATGGCGGGTGACCTCATTAATTAAAGATTCTACCCACTTCAACTTATGTGGATTATTTACAAGTATAGTGCTCTGAAAAACGCTAAAAAAAAGAAAATTAAATGAAATTAAAGAAAGAAATTTATGGTGAAATATATTGGGATAGATATAGTTCGAATGAACTTTGTAGCTGCTAGACAATTGAATTCACAATGGTGCTGGGCGGCTTGCATAAAAATGGTTTTAAATTATTATGGCGTTTCAATAACACAAAAACAGATTGTTGCAAGAACATATAAAGCAAATGAATTAGGGCAACTTCCAAATTGGCCAGCAACATACAAGACAATTCATAAAAATTTAAATAACTGGGGAATTGACAACAATGGAATTAGGTATAAAGTTACTGCAAAGATATTCCCTGGAGCACCAGATCCAAGACTACTTTTGACAGAATTAAAAAACAAAAGACCTATTATTCTAGCCTACTCAAATGGAAACAATACTGGACATGCAGTAATAATCACTGGTGCAAGTTATGAAGTAAAGAATGCAAATATTGCAATAAAAACAGTTGTTGTTAGAGACCCTTGGCCGAATGAGGAAAATATAAAAACATTCGGACGAGTTGAGTATTTTGGTAAAGATCTTGCCGACTTAATGAATGCTTTTTGGTTAGTTCGAGTTGAGTAATTTCTACTATGGATTTTTTTATTATCACAAGACATAAAAAACTAATTCTTTAATCCGACTAAAAGATCAACCCGCTTTTTATTAAATTTGAATATATCGATTGGATCAATTATCAATCTCCGAAATGTAACTTGCATTAGTTAAAAGTTGCTATTAAAACGAATTAAAAGCTATAATACTGAGAGAATTTAATTGCTAACAAACAGAGAACTGCAACTACAGCTTTCGAATTTTCTAAATAGAATTTAAGTTGTTTTCTTAGTTAAATCTCAAATTTAGTAGTAGGTCATCTCATTGCCTAAATACCTTATAACAATATCATTTGAAATTTTTATGTTGTTTACTATTTAAAATATTCCCTCAAGGCTCACCAAACTCCCTAACAATCAACCCTACCTGCAAAGGAGTCAGCAACCTCCTCCCCTTCACATAGCCAGCATCTTTTAGCTTTTCGCTCAAAGATTTAGAGGTAACGATCCAAATTCTCAACTGCCAGGAGGCACTTTTCTTAGTAATATTCGGGAAATAAAGTTGTGCGAGCTCACCGTAGCCGTAGGCTCGCACTTTGAATGGTTCATTATTCATATTCTTCAATTTTGTTTGTCGCCGGATCTAGGACCCGGCGAAGTTTATGGAACTGATGCCATTTAATTTGGAGGCTAGTAACTTCATGTCATCTCCTACTTTCTTGTCAACGATGCGCGCATAATGTTGGGTACTTTGAATGTTTTTGTGACCAAGCATTTTACTGACTGATTCAATTGGTACGCCGTTCATCATCGTAACCGTTGTTGCGAATGTATGCCTGGCGACGTGATAAGAAAGGTCCTTTTGGATGTTGCATAGATCGGCAAGTTCCTTCAAATAGGCATTCATTTTTTGATTGCTTAAAATGGGTAAGATTGGATCGTTAGGGTCAAGCAGCTCAAGTTTGGCGTAGTTTCTAATAATGCTCATAGGAATATCTAGTAAAGGGATGTTCGCTCTTCCTCCTGTCTTTTGCCGTCTTGTCCGGATCCAATAACCTGTTGTTTCATCGCCTTCAATTTCAGAACGCTTTAATTGCTTGACATCGATATAGGCCAAGCCCGTGTAACAAGAAAAAATAAAGAAATCACGTACTTTGTTCAGCCGGTCAAAGACCGAATGAAACTCAATAAGGCGCTGCATTTCTTCCATGGTCAGATAAGGCCGGTCAACCTCCTTCAAAGACAAACTAATGCCATTAAACGGGTCTTTCACCAACCATCCGCTGCGAATACTGATGCTTGTAATTGTTTTGAGGTTCTGTAAAAACTTTGTAGCCGTATTGTGGCTACAACCTTTTTCAGTTTTTAGGTAAATACCATACTGCTGGATCATTTGATAGTCCACCGCTTTGATGGAAACATCCTCAACATGGTAGTGCTTCTGTAAAAACGCTTGAAAGTGATTCTTTG
>Ga0102830_1000918_pt1 | contig 11687 bp, 9 predicted proteins | sample ColrivemetaGS703_FD_84511 | JGI IMG/M metagenome (GOLD analysis project Ga0102830, IMG submission 84511) | Estuarine microbial communities from the Columbia River estuary - Freshwater metaG S.703 | ecosystem: Environmental > Aquatic > Marine > Intertidal zone > Estuary | place: USA: Columbia...
AAGATAATACCATTCAAGTAAGACAAGGAGAACCATCGGAAAATCCAGTACCACCAGAACCGATCGAAAATGCTCTGGAAGTTGCTACTGCGTTTATTCCTCCTTACTTATGCAATGCTGGAAGTGTAGCATTAACTCTCACTGACCATAAGAGATATCAGATGAGAGATATTGCAAGACTTGAAAACAGAATTAAGAATTTAGAATACTATACGACCTTATCTTTACTTGAAAAAGATACATCCACATTAACAATCAAAGACGCAAATGGTATTGATAGATTTAAGAGTGGTTTATTCGTAGATAATTTTAAGACAACAACATTCCAAATTAAGCAAACTGAAGTTAAGAACAGTATTGATATTAAGAGAGGTGAGTTAAGACCTACACACTATACAACTGAAATTGATTTACTCTTAGGTGATAATACTCTCCTAAATAATGAAGATACATTTTTTACATCATATGATGCTAAAAACTCCAGTGATATTGTTGGAATTGGAGTAACACGTAGTGGAATTATTCCTGAAAGTTTAGGAAAAGGTGTAATTACATTGAATTATAATCAGGTTGTTGAAATAACACAACCATATGCTACGAGAATTGAAAACGTAACTCCTTATTTTGTAACAATCTATGAAGGAATTATGGAGTTAAATCCATCATCAGACATCTGGGTTGATAGAACTCAATTACAACCACTTACCATAGAGGGGATTACTGGAGAAGTGACCGCAACAACATTACAACTCTCGAAAGAGCAAATAGACACGCAGGCAGGATGGAGTCCGATTGTATGGGGTTCTTGGTCTGACCAGTGGACCGGTAGTTTCGCGTAAGGAGATAATAAAATGTCTTTAGATAGAATACCTGCGATTAACTCCCAAGGAACAATCTTAATAAGCAATAATTATATAAGTGGTTCAGTTATAGCTAAGGGGCCAGGACCTTTTGAAGTTGCGGCGACACAACTAGGATTTATCGGTTCCCCTAGGGAATTTTCTCAATTTATCACAGATAGAGCAGTATCTGCAATTAATGCAGGAGTTGATCTTGGTGGTAGTCCTAAGCCAATACCACTAAAAGTTTTCAAAGTACGACTTCCAGAAGAACCAACATTACCACCAGGACCTGGTCCAGTACCTGATCCTGTACCACCATTTCCGGTACCACAACCACCAACGCCTAGTCCAACACCAGACCCTGGATTTCCTGCGATTCCTGGTGGAACTTTCGTTCCCGGCCCAGTAACACAAACAACAACTACCACTTCAACAACTCAAACAAGAAACGGATTATCTACAAGAATAAACACATCTATCACCAATAAGAGTATTGGAAATAGACTTGTAAGTTTGGATGTTCTCCCATACATGAGATCCAGAAACGTTGAATTTATTGCTAAGAAACTTAAACCAAATACTCTTGTTTATCCTTTCTTTGATGGGCAAAATGTTTATCGTTATATAGTACCTAAAATTCTTGAAATTGAAATGACCTCTGGTACTTTTATTACTGGAGAAACAGTCTCTGGAATGTTGATGGAATCTGAAAATGTGAATGTTAATTCCACATCAACAGAAACTTCTATTCAGTTCCGTCTTGCTGCTTATAATCATAAGTATGGGCCCTTTAACGCTCCTACTGATACTTTCTCATCAAGTCCTTACAACATAGCAGATCAACTTCAACCATATTCTCCTTCATCTACAACATTAAACGTAGATATAACGAGTCTTTCTGACTTATCTCTTGGAACTTATGGAGGTAATGTTTTTATTGGAATGACTTTGATTGGTAATCAGAGTGGAGCAACTGCAAGAGTTATCGAAAGAAGACTCGTAACTGATAATATTGGTACTGTTATTGGTTCATTCTTTATCCCAAATCCAAATATCAGCGGAAATCCAAGATTCTCAACTGGAAATAAGACTTTTAGATTAACTGATAATCCCACTAATGGTACAATTGCAGGTACTTTATATACCTATGCGAATGCTAACTTCTTTGCTGATGGTCTGATTACTCAAGCACAGGAAAGTATTCTGGCCTTACGTAATGTTGATATTCAATCAGCATTTATAAATGAAACACGAGTAATTACTAATACCACGATCACTGATAATTTTGGTGATCCAGTATTCGTTCCTGATTTCCCAAGACAACCTCCTGGTCCTGGTCCTATTCCTCCTGATCCTGGTCCACAACCACCTGGCCCTGGACCGATTCCCCCTGGCCCTGGTCCGACACCAACTCCGACACCTACTGCGGCAAATCCATTTACTTTTGTTACAGGAACTAGTAAGTTTAACTTACCAGGATCCCAAACTGCGACGGTATATCTTGATACTGACGGTGATGGATTATATGATACTATACAAACAGTATCAGAAAAAACCAACGCCATCCGGCCGGATAATAGGCCGCAAGGTACAATTACTGGTCTTTTAAATGAATCCCAGCAGCAATCAGTTACTGAATATATAAATTCTTTAAAGACTGATCCAAGAACAATAAAAAATTTTGGAGAAGATATCGATACGTTTGTCAGTGTTGGTCCGGGTGGCCCTCGATTACCTGGGCAACCACGGGGAACAGCAGTCCCAGGGATCCCTGAGATCGGTAGGGGCGGTATCTTCGTGGGGCAGACCCGGGACACTGGTATCGAAATATTGGAATATCAATCGGATGTTGGTTTCGAAGAACTTCTTCGGAGCACTGACTTAGGCACTGTCGGCCGGGGTTCTGGGACTCTTGGATCCGAATTTATAGCTACAGAATTTGGTGGAACAGTGGACCAAAAACGCCTTCCCGGACGTTCACCGGCATCACAACCACCTGCTGCGGTACCCCCGACGTTCACTCAACCTATTCTTATTGATGGTAGTGGTCCGGCACCCGCTCCAGTTCCTTCAGCACCAGTACCTTCGATAACACCCGTAGCAATACCACCATCTACAGCACAAATAAGAGTAACTGTCTCTGCTCCAGCACCCAGTCCAGTTACTTCGATTACAGCATCTCGATCTGCTCAGACTGTATCGGTAACAACATCTCCATCGGGTTCTCAAACCTCAAGTGCAGTTTCGGGTGCTACATCCAGAGCGGCAGCTGTTAGTTCAAGGAGTACATCAGGTTATACTGGAACTGACCCTCTAGCTCAAACCTTCCAGATTGGATCTGATGAAGATCAGACTGGAAGATTTATTACATCAGTAGATCTCTTCTTCTACACAAAAGCACCAGAACTTCCAGTTTATGTCGAATTACGTTCTGTTGAACTTGGAACACCAACTCAAAAAATCTATCCATTTAGTAAAGTTGAAATACTCCCACAGAACATTAATGTTTCTGAAACTGGAACTGTAGCAACAAGAGTTACCTTCCACGCACCGGTGTTCCTAGAAGGTAACAAAGAGCACGCACTAGTTCTTCTATCAGATTCTAATGATTATAGTGTGTTCGTTTCGAGACTGGGTGAAGTTGATATTACAACAGCAGCACTTCCAGAGTCTCAGCAGAGATTGGTTTCAACTCAACCTACTCTCGGATCACTCTTTAAGTCGCAGAATGCTTCTACTTGGTCTCCTTCACAATATGAAGACCTTAAGTTCAATATGTATGCAGCGGTCTTTGAACCCACTGGATCTGTAAGTTTCTTCAATCCCCAGTTAAACAGAAGTAATGATCAGGTTGCTATTCTTCGTAATAATGCTCTTGATATTGAATCTAGAAGAGTAAGAGTTGGTTTAGGAACTACTCTTTCTGCTTCCACTATTTCAGATCTCACTGCTGGAAGTTTCGTAGTACAACAAGATACAAATGCGATCGGTGAGTTTGCTTTTATTTCCGGTATTGCTACGGGTTCCTTAAGCATTCCAAACTCTGGTATTGGTTATACTCCATCATCTGGTATTCAAACATATTCTAATGTTGCTCTAACAGCAATTACTGGAGGTGGTAGAGGAGCAACAGCATCTATCACAGTAACTAATGGTAGCATTAGTTCTGCTGGTATCTCCTCTGGTGGTACTGGATATCAGGTTGGTGACATACTAACTGCTGAAAATATTGGTATTACTTCAATTGGTAGAAATCTAAGACTTTCTGTCCAAGAACTATCAGCATTTAATGAACTGGTGATTGATAATGTTCAAGGTGAATTTGAAGTTGGAGTTGCTAAAACAATCCGATACTTCAGTGCAATTCCAGGTATTGGATATACAGACTTAAATGGAGGTTCTGTATTTGCAGATAATATTAATGTGGATAGAGATGGACTTTATGTTAATGTGAAGCACAGAAATCACGCATTACATGCATTAACTAATATCGTTAGTATCTCCAATGTTACTTCTGATATTGCTCCTGTTAAACTAACTAATGATACTGAAAGAGACTTTACTGGAGATCTTGTAATCACTGGACTTACTACCGATTTCAATACCTTTGAAAACGTTGGTATTTCCTCAACAAACCCAGGTTACATTTCAGTCAACTCTGAGATTATTTCATATACTGGAGTTAGTGGTGGGGCACTAACTGGAATTACTAGAGGTGTTGATTCAACTCTCCAGATTAGACATCCAGCAAATTCGTTCGTATATAAGTACGAACTTGGTGGAATATCTCTAAGAAGAATTAATACAACACATACTCTACAAGATGTAACTAATGATACAAAGGAAAATACATTAGATTCTTATTACATCAAAATTGATACTTCTTCTAATGGGGTTGATAGAAGTGTTGGAACAAGTCTACCAAAACTTTACCTCAATTCTACAAAGTCTACGGGTGGTTCTATCATTGAAGCAACTCAGAATATTCAATATGAGATTGCACAACCAATTGTTCAGACCTTTACTCCGCCACAGACTACCATTACTGCTTCACTGAGAACAATAAGTGGAACTAGTATTGATGGTGCTGAAGAGTCATTCTTAGATAGGGGAACTCAAACAATCAAATTGAATGAGGATAACTTCTTTGAAAATCCAAGAATCATTGCTTCGAGAGTGAACGAGAGAACATTCCTGAACAATATTATGCAGGGTAATAAGTCCTTACAGATGACTTTGAATCTTTCTACTACGAACCAATACCTGTCTCCAGTGATTGATTTGGATAGAGTTGGTATGATTCTAACTTCAAATAGAGTCAATTATCCAATAACAGATTATGTTGGTGATGAGAGAGTATCTCAACTAGAAACTGATCCAAATGCTTTCGTGTATGCTTCAACTCCAATTGAACTAGAAGTTCCTGCAACATCTATTAAGATTATTGTTTCTGCTCACCTGAACATCTATAGTGATCTGAGAGCAATGTTTGCTATTCTCAAGGATGTTAATGAAAAACCAATTTACTATCCATTCCCAGGAAATGGTAACATTAGTGGTGATGGTAGAACTCTTAATATATCAAATAATAATGGAAGACCTGATCTTCCACTCAAGTTAACATCCAAACTTGGATTCCAGAGTGAAGAACTTGCTTTTACTGATTATGAGTTTACGATTAATAATCTTGAATCATTCAAGTACTTCAGTATTAAACTGATTGGATCTTCTACTTCACAGACATATCCGCCAAGACTCAGAGATCTAAGAATTATTGCTCTTGCTTAATTATGGAAAAGGTACAAGTTAAAGGACATTCAAATCTCTTTAGGGATAAATCTAGCAACGCTATATTAAATACGGATATGAACGCATACCAAAATTATATGGAGTCCAAGAGAATTAAGGAGGAAGAGACTAAAAGAATTACTAATATTGAAGATGACCTTAATTCTCTTAAGGGTGATATTGATGAAATTAAAACTATGTTAAGGAGTTTGGTGAATGGATCCTGATAAAGTTAAACTAGAAAGTTTGAATAAACTATTTGAATATGAAAAACTTGCTAGAGATATAGATAGTATAGATGATATTGAAACTCTTAGAGATTTATCAAAGAGTTACGTAAAATTATATCTCAGTCAACAAGAAGCAATTTCGAATCTTAATTTCTAATGGCTCAACCATCTACCAGACAAGAATTAATTGATTATTGTAAGAGAAAACTGGGTGCTCCAGTTTTGGAAATTAATGTTGCCGATGAGCAAATTGAAGATTTGGTAGATGACGCTATTCAGTTTTTCCAAGAGCGTCACTTTGATGGTGTCTATCCTACATTCTACAAGTATCAAATCACCCAAGATGATATTGATAGGGGAAGGGCAGGATTAGGTAGAAGTAATATTGGACTAGCATCTACATCAGTAACTACAAATATTGTAGGCACTGCAACTACATTTACATACACTGAAAATAGTAATTATCTTCAGGTTCCACCGAATATTATAGGAATCAATAAGATTTTTACCTTTGATGGTGCTAATACTATTACAAATAATATGTTTAGTGTGAAGTATCAGTTATTCCTGAATGATGTTTATTACTGGGGAACAACCGAACTTTTAAGTTATGCAATGGTAAAGACATATTTGGAAGATTTAAATTTCTTATTAAATACGCAAAAACAAATAAGATTTAATAAGAGACAGGATAGGTTATACTTGGACATCGACTGGGGTTCTGTTTCTCCTGGTCAATATATTGTTATTGATTGTTATTCAACACTTGATCCTAATGATTACTCTAGGGTGTGGAATGACTCATTCATTAAACCTTACTTAACTTCCCTTATTAAGAGGCAATGGGGTCAGAATATGATGAAATTTACTGGAGTAAAACTTCCGGGTGGTGTGGAATTGAATGGTAGACAGATGTTTGATGATGCTCAAAGAGAAATTGATATGTTGATGGAGAAAATGTCTAATACTTATGAACTTCCACCCCTAGATATGATTGGCTAAGGTAAATTATGCTTAATCCATTCTTTCTACAAGGTTCTAAAGGAGAACAAGGTCTTATACAAGATCTAATAAATGAACAACTGAGAATGTATGGTGTGGAAGTTTATTATCTTCCTCGCCAATACGTTACCGAGAGGACAATTATAAAGGAAGTTATTGAATCAGAATTCAACAATGCTTATCCGATAGAAGCATATGTAGATACCTATGAGGGTTATGGTGGCCAAGGAACAATATTATCAAAGTTTGGTATACAAGAACTTGATGATTTAACAATAATCATCTCAAGAGAAAGATGGGAAAATTATATTCAACCTTTGATTAAAGACCAATCAAATATAAAACTATCCAAAAGACCGAAAGAAGGAGACTTAATTTATTTTCCTTTAGGTGATCGTTTATTTGAAATAAAATATGTAGAGCACGAAAAACCATTCTATCAACTGCAAGGATTATATACTTACGAACTAAGATGTGAACTCTTTAGATATGAAGATGAAGTTATTGATACTGGTGTTGATGAAATTGATGATAATACCGCACAGGATGCGATTATTCAAACTCTTCAACTAGTAGGAATTGGAACCACTGCAACAGCAGTAACTGGTATTGTAAATGGTGGAGTAAGGTCTGTAACTATAACAAATCGCGGAAATAACTACGCTTCAGCACCGGTAGTTGCATTCTCTTCTGCTCCTTTTGGAGGCATTACCGCAACTGGAATTGCTACAATGTTAGGTGGAATTGTAGATATCTGCGAACCTGATGATACTAGACTTAGGGTTCAGGGAGTTGAACTTATAAATCCCGGTGCAGGATATACAGTTGCTCCAAAAATTTCTTTCACTGGTGGTGGAGGTTCAGGCGCTACTGGAATAACATCTATTGGAGATGGTATAGTTGGTATTATTACAGTTACTGACGGTGGAAGTGGATATGTAATTGCACCATCAGTATCTTTCGTTGGTATTTCTACAGTATCTGCAGCGGCAACTGCAATCATCAATGATTCCGGACAAGTAACTCAAATCAGAATTACAAATTCTGGTGTTGGATACACTGTCACACCAACTATTACAATTGGAGCACCGAGTATCTATGTTGGATTTGGTACTTATGTATACAATGAGATAGTAGTAGGAAGTGCAAGCAGTTCAACGGCGAGAGTTAAGAGTTGGAATGCTATCACTAAGGTATTAGAGGTATCGAATATCAGTGGTATATTCAGTCCAGGAGAAACTTTAATTGGACAAACATCATCTGCACAATATTCGATAAGAAAAGCATATACCGATAACTTAGGTCCAAAAGGTAATCTTGATGATGCATACTCTGGTGGAGATACTCAAGATCGTTTTGCTGATAACAGACAGATTGAAATAGAAGCAGATGCTATTTTAGATTTTAGTGAAGAAAACCCATTTGGAATTCCCTAAATTATTAAATAGTTAAATAGTACTATGTATCAACTAGAACTATGTTTGACTATTTTTATCACGAGATCCTGAGAAAAACTATTATTGGTTTTGGAACTCTTTTTAATGGTATAACAGTAAAACATAAGAAGGATAGTGGGGAAGTAATATCTCTAATTAAGGTTCCTATAGCATACGGTCCAACTCAAAAGTTTCTTGCTCGTGTCGAACAGCAACCAAATTTAAACAAACCAGTTCAAATTACTCTACCAAGAATGTCTTTTGAACTGGTAGGATTAAGTTATGATCCAGGTAGAAAGGTTACCTCAACTCAAACATTTTTAAGTCCAACTACATCAGACAAAACAGATATCAGGAAGGCATATATGCCGGTTCCTTATAATATGGATTTTGAATTAAGTATAATGACTAAATTGGATGATGATATGTTGCAGATTGTAGAGCAAATATTGCCTTATTTTGGACCATCATATACCATAAGTATTAATCTACTGAACTTAATTGGTGAAAAGAGAGATGTTCCAGTGACTTTGAATAGTATTTCAATGTCTGATGATTATGAAGGTGACTTTACTAATAGAAGAGCTTTAATCTATACGCTCAGGTTTACTGCAAAGAATTACCTGTTTGGACCTATTTCTTCTGCTTCGGACGATATCATCAAAAAGGTTTCTCTTGGATTTACATCTGGGGATACCAGATCTACAACAAGAGATCTTACTTATAGTGCTGAACCAATTGCATCGAAGAGTTATACTGATAATACAGTTACAACAATTTCAGAAGATCTTGAATTGGACGGCGGTACAGTTACAGTTTCAGATGCTTCATCAATAACATTAAATAGTTACATTACAATTGATGCTGAGACCTTACAGGTTACTAAAAAGTCTGGAAACATTCTAACTGTAGAAAGAGGGTCTTATGGAACTCCAATTTCAATTCACGTTTCTGGAACAGAAGTAAAACTTATTACTGATGCGGATAACGATTTAATTGAATTTGGAGATGATTTTGGATTTGGTATTTCCTTTAGTTAAAACTTATGAGTAAAAAATTTGAAAAGTTAAATGAAGTGTTCAATGTTTCCAGTGAATCTATTTCAACAGAACTTGATACTATAGATAAAGACCTAAAGACTCTTGCAAAAAAACAAGAGTCTTTAGATGAAGATAATGCAAAAGATAAGAAAAGTGATATTGAAAAAGATTATGAGTATGCTAGAGGTAACTTATATTCTTTGATGGAAAAAAGTCAGGAAGCACTAAACGGAATTCTTGAACTTGCACAAGAAAGTGATATGCCTAGGGCATATGAGGTTGCTGGACAGTTAATGAAGAATGCTGGCGAAATAGCAGATAAAATCTTACTCGTTCACAAAATTTTAAAGGATGTGGAGGAAGATAAACCGAAAGGACCAACAACAGTTAATAATGCACTGTTCGTTGGTTCTACTGCAGATCTAGCAAAATTTTTAAAACAACAATCTGAAAATGAAAACGTTTAAACAGTTTCAAGAAGACTGGAGCAATAAATATAAAAAGAGTATTGATTGCTCCAATCCAAAAGGATTTTCACAAAAAGCACACTGTGCAGGTAGATCCAAAAGAGCAAAAGGTGAAGAAACTAAATCAAAACCAGTTGAGTGATGCCCAAACTTAAGTCCCACAAAACAATTGAACAAATTGCAAGGAAGCATCGTCTTGATGTTTCTTTCATACAAAAGCAACTTGATATGGGAGAACCAATTGAACATGAACACACTAAGGATCATGATTTAGCAAGAGATATTGCTCTTCAGCATCTTGATGAAATCCCAGACTATTATACTCGCTTGAAGAAGATGGAAGCAGATGCTAAAAAGCATCATAAAAAGTTTAAAGATGTAAAAGAAGAAACTAAATCCGGAGATGAAGGTCTCCGCGACTGGTTTAATAAATCTAAGTCCTCTGATGGAAAGAAGGGGTGGGTTCAACTTGGTGGAAAATGGGCGGGAAAACCATGTGCTCGGCAACCAGGACAAACTTCTACACCAAAATGTGGAAGTTCTAAGATGAAAAGAGCACTCTCTAAGGATGAGGAAGAATCCGCAAGAAAAAGAAAAAATAGATTAGATCCAAATCAACCAGAAAAGACTGGTGGAGCAAAACCAACCAACGTAAGAACTGAAGAAATGGACCTACAAGAAGTCAAAGATAAACCAGGTAAGGGTAGTGGTAAAAAGGATGCTTGCTATCATAAGGTAAAGTCAAGATACTCGGTTTGGCCTAGTGCTTATGCTTCAGGAGCATTAGTGAAGTGTCGTAAAGTTGGTGCTGCAAACTGGGGAACTAAAACGGAGGAGACCCATATGCACGAAGAAGAAAGATATTGCCCAATGTGCAAAAAGAGGGAAACTAGATCAGAATGTACCTATGGTGGTAAAGTGTGGGATAAGGTTTCCGTAAAGGATGAAGAATATTCAATGGCTAGATCTGAGTTGAAGACCATTGAAGATGCGGTAAAAAGACTTCGTTCAAAAGTTGAAATGGGTGAAGGAGATCTTGAAGCATGGGTTCAATCAAAAATAACCAAAGCAGCAGATTATATTGATACTGCCGCAGATTATATTGATAGTGGTGAAATGGAAGAACAATCATCATTTGAAGAAATGAAATGTTGGCCTGGATATAAAAAGAAAGGAACACAGACATTATTTGGAAAAAAATATAATAGATGTGTAAAAGCAGAAGATGTTACCATTGAAGATGCTGATGGGAATACATTTGCAGAAGTTGTAGATCTGATTAAACCAGAACCAATTAAAGGTTTTAAATCTCAAATTGATGAGGCATCTAGGCTTCAAGCACAAACTGGAAATGTGATTGCAATTACTCTTTCTTGGAGAGGAAAGTATTATGGGGTTAAGATGTTTTTCCCTCAGACTAAGATGCCTTCTAGATCTGAACTGACTGCTGAACTACAGAAAGTCTATCCTGATTGTAGATTAGTTAACCACTATGTCTCAGAAATTCAACCCGGCGCTCCTCTAATTCAAGCAGTTGGACCTCAAGGAGGTAGTTTTGCAAAGTCTGGTCCAAATAAAAATTATGTAAAACCTATGAGTGAAGATTGGCAAAAGGTAAACAGGCAAGATAAGACTGATGGATTAAGTCCTGCTGCAGTAAAAGCATATCGTAGAGAAAATCCAGGTTCAAAGTTACAAACTGCAGTTACTGAGAAAAATCCATCAGGTAAAAGGGCAGAGCGTCGTAAGTCATTTTGCCGCCGTATGAGGGGCATGAAGTCTAAACTGACAAGTGCAAAAACTGCAAGAGACCCTGATAGCAATATCAACAAAGCACTCCGTAGATGGAATTGTAATTAATAGTTAAGGTTTTTTTATTATG
>Ga0102830_1000921_pt1 | contig 11640 bp, 16 predicted proteins | sample ColrivemetaGS703_FD_84511 | JGI IMG/M metagenome (GOLD analysis project Ga0102830, IMG submission 84511) | Estuarine microbial communities from the Columbia River estuary - Freshwater metaG S.703 | ecosystem: Environmental > Aquatic > Marine > Intertidal zone > Estuary | place: USA: Columbia...
AAGAGAAGTAAAGGAAGTGATTGTTGAAGAAACTACTACTACTACAACGGAAATGGAACTAACAGAATTAGAATTGACAAGTGTAAGCAAACGATAAAAAAATGAATTTTTTTTATATTTTAAATAAAATTGTCTAAGAATAATAAAATGAAACTAAATACTAATGCAATGAAACTAAATACTAATGCAAATGAATATATTCCGGAATCGATAAAAGAAGAAAATAAAAAATATGATAAATTAGAAAAAGATTTTGAAAATGAGAATAAATGGATGTTTGATATTGTTGTTGTTGATCCAACACTTGAACAAATAGTTCCTCCAAACACACCGATTTCTGTATCTGGATCTACAACTCCTATTGTTGTATCTAATGAAGATAATATAAAATCAGCATTTCCAAAATCATATGCACAAATTGTCAAAAACAATAAATAGGGTAGGTTACTAATCAAAAAATCAAAAAAATCAAAAAAATAAAACTTAATTAAGGGATATTACTACGTAAATTGATACGGGTAATATCCCTTAATTAAGTACATTACATTTGGTTGGTGTAAATAATTAAATAAAAAATTGAATAATAAACGAGTTTTTAAATAAATGTAATAAGAAACAAAAATGACAAGTTGGATATCTGATTTTACTATTCCAAGTCCTGAAGAAAAAACAATGACAAGTTGGATATCTGATTTTACTATTCCAAGTCCGCAAGAAACAAAACCTTGTATATCATTAAAAGTGATAATTCCAAATTTAAACTCAAGTCCAAGTATTGGCATGTGGCCAGAAGTTAAAATACCTTCTCCTATTGAAGAAGAAGATTTATTTAATATTTTACCACCAAAACCATTGGAAAATAATAAATAATACAATAGTAAATTTTATTTAATAAAAAATCAAAAAAATTAAAGAAAAAAATTAAGGGTAATATTTTAACTAAAATAATAGTTAAAATATTGCCCTTAATTACGTACATTCTTTTTTATGCTTTAAATAAAAAATTGAATAATAAATAAAAATATTAAAAATAAAAGTAAATGTGTTCTAATAATCTTTCCAATCCCCAAGAAAAAATAGATACCATAAAAAAGAATATTGAAAAACATATGAGAAGACAGTGGATAATTAAATATAGTGAAGAAAATGAAAATAATAGTTATAATAAAAAGAGAGAAATTGATACTATCATTAATAATATAAGTAAAAATTACAATAAGAGAAATAAATGGATGACTAATTACATTTACAGTTAATATTAATTTTTAATTCTTTGAATATACTTAAAAAATTAAAAAAAAAAATTAAGGGTAATATTTTAACTAAAATAATAGTTAAAATATTACCCTTAATTACGTACAGCAAAAGTTTTCTTTCTAGTAGTTGGTAGTTATTGATTGAGTTTATTAGAAATTGTCAAGGTCATTAATATCTATATTATTATCATGTATTTTTTGATCTTCCAAGTCAAATTCTTGTTGTTTTTGTTTTTGTTTGTGTTTTTGTGTTTTTTGTGTTATTGTTGGTAATTTAAGAATATCTTCAATATCAGTATCATCTTGTTTTTTAGAATGTTTATTTCTGATATGAGTTTTTAGAATTTTTTCTGTAGAACATCCTGTTCCACAAAGATGACATGTAAATGCTTTTAATTCTAATGAAGTAGCTTTTCTTTTAAAAAAGTTATCTAATAAAGTGAAACTCAATTGTGATAAAGAATTAACATTTGTTTTAATAATATCTAAATGATGTCTAAAAGACTGAATATAATAATTATATTCTATTTTTAAATTTTGGTAAAGTCTTTGATCTATTTTAATACATTCATTTTGTTGATCTTTAATTTGTTGATGCATATTATAAATAATATTAACAGCAAGTCGAAATAAATTTTGATCAAATTGATGTGAGTGAATGAATACAATAATATTTTTATCTACAATATCGATTTCAAAATGTTGTTTATTAGCAATACCACCAAAAGCATTACAAAGAATTCCTGAACAATTATGATGTTGTATATCGGAATAAAATTTATCTAAATCTCTTTTAGGTACTGTTTTAGATCCAAAATGTTTAGAATCAATGAGAATATTTGGTTTATCATTTTTAATGAGTTGAATATCTCCAGAATTTGGAATATGAGATGTATCTAATACTTCAGTATCTGAAAATGCTTCAGTTAAAATATTAAGTAAAACATGTTCTGCAAGTTGTCCTTTTTTAGATGAATTATTAGAAAAATGTTCATTTAATGTTGATAAATTTGTTTCAATAGATGAAATTTTATGAGAAATAGAGTGAGTATCAAGAGATTGTAACATAGTATTTTGAATATTAGAAATCATATCAAGGGTTTTACGATCGAAATCATTTAATTTTTGAACATTTAAGTTTTCAATTTTATCTTTAAAATTTTCTAATAATTCTCTAAGATTATTATTATCTATACCAGAAGATAATTGTTGATGAAGTTCTATGAACATATTTTTGATATCAGTATTAGTAATATCTTTAATATTTGAATTAATAGAATCTAGTTTAGATTGAATTAAATTAGTGAGATTAGAATGAGAAGCAGATACATTTTGATGAATAGTTGAAAGTTGATTATAATTTGTTTGAATAGAATTTTTGATTTCATCTAGTTTATCAAGTAACAAATTTGATTTAGAAGACAATGAAGAACCAAGGATTTTATCAACTTCTATATATGTTTTTACAAAATCAAATAAATTTTTATTTGTTGTTTTAAAATAAGTTTTTATAGATTCATCATTTAGAAGTAAATTTATTTGGTGTTGATAAAATTGCAAATTATCCATTTAATAAATTAACATAATTTATCTTTAAATAAAGTCAATATCTATATTTACAGTATATATATGAGAATTTGTATTATTTTGATTAATATTTATTGTTTGTTGTGTATTAGATTGATTAGGTAACAAATTAATAGGTTGACAAACTACAACAGGAGGTTGAGTGACAACAGGAGGTTGAGTGACAACAGGAGGTTGAGTGACAACAGGAGGTTGAGTGACAACAGGAGGTTGAGTGACAGATTCTTGTTTTATCCATAAAGCTGGTGTAGAAATTGGTTCCCAAGAAACAATTGCTGTATGGGCTATTTGACATTTATAAGATATATTTTGAAAGCTGACGACATCTCCTAATTTATAAAATGTATTAGGGGTCCAGGAAGTCATTTATGAAGTGTGAAGGTTGTCTGTAGTATATAAATAAAAAAAAACAAGAAAACAACCATATTTTATATAAAAACTATTGAAGATATAAAAGATTTAATTAAACATAATAATAAATAGGAGGTTTAATTAAACAATTTGAAATAATTGCGTATAAAAAGATTAATTTATAGAACAACAAAGCTAATATTTAAAGCAGCATTAAATGCGGCAGAGTCACTAACATTTCGTAGAACAATTTGAAATGATCCAGCAGAAACAGAGTGAATATGAAGAACAGGATTACCTGTTCCGCTATAATTAGAAACATTAGCTAGAACAACGGAATTAGCATCTACCTTAGAGTTATTAACAGTAAATGATGCACTAGTATTTGAAGCTAGAGTAGATGAAACGGTTGTAATAACTCCAGCGCTAGAGTTGATAGTTACAGCTGTTGTAATATTAGTAAGTTGAGTTACAGTAGATTTAGTAATATTAACTTCATCGGAATTAATTTGAGCAAATGTTTTAGATAGACGAGACATAATTTTTTATAATATATAAAAATAAAAAAATTATTTAGTTTGTAAATAAAATATTAAAATGATAGTAAAAATATAAAAAGTTCCTGGACCAAAAAATCTTGTATATTTTATATGATCTGGATTAACAGATAATTTATTATAAATATCTAATGATTCGGAATAAGTATGATTATCTTTAAAATATGATTGTTGACAAGCAACATGAAGATTCATTAAGAACAACATGACTAGATAAAATAAAATTATATTAATGGAAATTATTTTTCTATAATTTTTAAATAAAATAATAATAAGACCAAAGCCAACAACAAAATCAGTAAAATGATCATAAAAGTCGCCAAATTCAGAGAACATTTTATATACACGAGCCATATGACCATCTAAACAGTCGAAAACAAATGAAAAAAAGTATAAAATAGCAAAAATGTATATATTACGTTTATATAAGTAATAAAGTGATAATAAACCCAGGATAAATGAATAAGTTGTTAAAATGTTTGGTGTATGATTAGTTTGTTTGAGAAAAGGTAATATCCAATCGCCGAAATCCAATATAGTAGATTCAATAGGATTATCTAAATGTGGAGGTACCTTTCTCATTATTATTTATAATATAAGTAGAGAAAATAAGTAAGTGTAAAAATTTAATTTGACGAATAAAAATTGAATATTGCGTAATAAAAAGAATGAAAAAATATAATGATAGTTTAGAAATAAAATGAATGTATTAATAACAGGTGTAGCAGGTTTAGTTGGAACAAATTTTTGCGAGTATTTATTAAAAAACAGAGAAGCTTTGTGTATTGATAAAGTATTTGGAGTGGATGATTTTTCTGGGGGGTATATAGAAAATGTACCTAATGATGAAAATTTTGTACTTATAAAAGGAGATTTATCACATAAAAAAGACCAAAGAGTAATAGAAGAGATATTTATAAACAATAAAATTTATTATATATTTCATTTTGCGGCATATGCAGCAGAAGGATTATCTCCATTTATTCGTCAATTTAATTACATGTCTAATGTAATTCCTACAACATTTTTAATTAATATGGGTATAAAATATAATATTAAAAGATTTATTTTTACGAGTAGTATGGCTACATATGGAAATAACGAGACTCCATTTACAGAAGATATGATTCCAAATCCAATTGATCCATATGGTATTGCAAAATATGCTTGTGAAATGGATTTAAAAGTTGCTAATGAACAGCATGGTTTAGAATATTGTATTATATTACCTCATAACATATATGGTAAATATCAAAATATATGGGATCCATATAGAAATGTATTGGGTATTTGGATGTATCAAGCGTTAAACGATGAAGAATTTAGTATATATGGAGATGGAGAACAAACAAGAGCTTTTTCATATATAGATGATATTTTGCCTTGTTTATGGAGGGCTGCAGTGACACCACAATCTAACAAACAAAGGATAAACCTTGGAGGAAAAAAACATATATCATTAAATGATGCAGTAAAAATTGTATCAGAAATAACAGGAAAAAATAAAATCAAATATTTAGAGCAGAGACATGAAGTAAAACATGCGTGGTCTAGTTATGAAAAGTCAGAAAGACTACTTGGATATAAAGAAAATGTTACATTTAAAGATGGTATTAAATTAATGTGGGAATGGGTAAAAACACAACCAAAGAGAAACAGAAAATATTGGGAAGAGTATGAATTAGAAAAAAATATATATTCATATTGGAAAAGATAATTATTTAAATATAAAAATTTTTAACAAGTATTAAATAAATTTATTAAAAATTTTAGATGAGATGTATAATAGGTGTAATTTCAAGTCCTGGGACTGGTTACGACGATATGAAAAATATTTGGTTTGAAAATGTAAATGAATTTAATAAAAGAAGTGATAAAGATAAAGTTTATTTATTTTTTTTAGAAGGACATAAGAGACATGATAGAACACAATATGCCATAGAACAAATATCAGAAAATCATATATACAAATTCAAGGCTAATTGTGAAGAGAAATTTGAAAATTTATTAAGAAAAACATTAATATTTTTTCAATACGTGAAAGAGTTTCATAATGAGAAGATAGATGATGAATATACATTTGTTATAAGAAGTAATTTATCGACATTATTTAATTTAGAAAGGGTATTTAAAATGTTTAAAGAAATTAACAATAAAATGATAGAATCTAAAAGTGATTTGTTTATAGGAGGGTCAATAATAGACAATTATTATGAATTAAAAACATGTTATTCTGGAACAAATATAACTATGAGTTTACCAATTGTAAAAATAGTTGCATCGAATGCAAAAAACGTAATGGAAACGGCAAAGGAGGATGATATAGCATTAAGTAGATGGACTATAGAGAATAATAGAGGAAATTTACTAAGTCAAGATATAATGAGAGTAGATTTTATAGAAGAAGTATTATTAAATTCTATAAACAAAATAGATGATGAGAAAATATTTTGTTATAGATTCAAAACAAAAAATAGAGAAGATGATAGTAAATTGATGAAAACATTATTAGAAAAGGTATATGATAAAGAATTTAAACTAGTTAAATTTATATTAGAAAACAAGGGTGAAAGAAATGTGTGTGCCAAGAATATTGAATATGCAGAAAGCTTTGCGAAGGAATGTTTTAAATTTGAATAAAGTATTATTTTTGTGGAAAGTGAATACCAGAGGGAGTTATTATCAGATCCATTTGAACATCATGTTTTTCTCTTGGTAAAGGTGATACACTAAAATTTTCATCGTAACAAACACCTATCTTGAAACTTTTAAAATTACTATGTAAATATCTATCAAAATAACCAGAACCATAACCTAGTCTAGTTCCAAATTTATCAAAAGCCAAACCTGGGATGATAAATACATCTATATCATTAATTTCTTTATTATTGGTAATATCTATGTATTTCATTATTTTATTAGTTTTATCAGTTATTTTTGGAAATGCATAATTATTTATAGGGCATTTTTCAATTATACTTATAACATTAGGTTCTCCAATTAATGGATTATATATACCGATTGTTTTATTTTTAAAATTAAATCTTTTCATGTTATCAATTATTAATTCATTATCATAATTTTTTTTAAATGAATATTTTGGTTTTAAATTAATATTTTTGAAAATTTGTCTAATACTAGTTTTAAATGACATTGTTTTATATTAATAATAAAAATATTAAATTTAATAATATTAAATTAAATTTGATATTAATTAAGAGAAGAATTAGATAAATGTATCCATTTAGTGCCTCTACCATCCCAATGAGAACCTTCTAAACCCAAATGTAATACATAAGATTGAATTTCAATTCTTTTATCAAATAATTTTGCAAAATATAAGTCACAATCAGATGCATTTCTACTAAAATTAGGATAATATTTACTTTTATTAAAATAGAGTTGAAAAAACCCTGCTGCTTTAGTATTATAAAGTCTTTTTTTACAATGTGAATAAAGTTCTTCATGATTTAGGACATCAAATCGTTGAACACAATACATATATTCATTATTAAAAATATTATTATCAAAATAATGATGTAACTCTAGATCTAGATCTTTTGTAAAAACTATATCTACATCTAAAAGTAGAATCCATTTATCAGGATAAAGTTGATGGAGATATTCTTGAGCGAAATGTATACCTCCTGATTTATTAAAAGTGGCATTTTCACAAAAAAAAGAGTTGAATTCGATTGTTTTAGCCGAGAATGATTTACAAAGATCTTTAGTTTCATTGTCATCTGGACTAGTAAGAACATAATAGTCGGAAAAAAAGTTTCTATTATGTTTTATAGTTTCTAGTAAATAGTCACTCATATTGACACAAGTGACTAATGGGATAATATTTTGCAAAACCATTATATTTATATAAGTAAGCTAGAAATAAAAAAAAAATATAATAATAAAGATTATAAAATGTCAAAAGAATTAATTAACCGTATGGTTAATTTGCGTATACCAATTGTTTTACTACCCTTAGAAGAAATAGATTCCCAAACATTAGAAGATTCCCAAACTGAAGAATTAGATAAACAACAACCATTAGAAAGTACTCAGGGGAAATATATTGTGATGTTTAGCAATAGAATTAGTAATCACGAGGACACAGATTATAAATGTGAAGAATTAGATAAAATTCCTGGATTTAAGTCTAGACATATATATAATAATACATTTCATGGTTGTTGTGCTACAATTAATAAAGGATTAATGAGACAATTAATGAATGATCCTGATATTTTATATATAGAAAGAGATGAATTATTATATGAAACTGGGTATGAGAAGGTTCCTATAGATTCCCAAAACTTTGAAAAGGCTGTTGCATATTGGCATCAAACAATAACAAATACAGTACAAACTGCGACAGATAATTTTTCAACAGTGCATTGTTATGTATTAGATACGGGGATATTAGCAAATCACACAGAATTTTCATTAGGACAAGTAGTGATGGATTATAATGCCATATCAAAAAGTAATAGAGCACAGGATGATAATGGTCATGGGACAGGTGTAGCGTCGATAATAGGGGGGAAGACAACAGGAGTTGCAAATAGAGCGACACTTCATTCTATAAAAGTGTTAGATTCAACAGGAGCAGGATATACATCAGATATAATAGCTGGATTGAATTGGGTAATAGCAAATAAGAGAACACCATGTGTGATTAATATGAGTTTAACAGGAGCATTTAGTTCAACATTAAATACAGCGGTTCAAAATTGTATAAATGCTGGTATACAAGTGATATGTGCAGCAGGAAATGAAGGAATAGATGCAGGTTCATTAAGTCCTGCAAATTCAACTGCAGTGATAACAACAAGTGCATATGATTCATCAAAAACGAGACCGAATTGGAGTAATTATGGATCAGTTGTGGATACATTTGCTCCTGGTGCTTCATTAAGAGCTGCGTGGGGAGATTCAACGACATCTTATTTTTTAGTTAGTGGTACATCATTTGCATCACCATTGGTTGCAGGAATAATATGTAGATTTTTACAAGCAAGGCCGAATTCAAAACCAACAGATATCAAGTCATATTTAAAAAGAACAAGTTTATTAAACGAAATAATAAATACAGGTTCAGATGTAACACCAAATGAAAGAATAGTATGGGATCAAAATAAGGTAAATCCTTGTTAATAAATTAAAATTGAAAAAGAATTATATAATTAGTAATCACAAATGGGTGGATATATAAGTAAAGAACAAGTAAAGACAAATAAAAATTGTAAATCTACAAATCAAGAAGAAACGCAAGAAGAAATAAAAAAAGAAACACAAAGAAATAATATTTACAGAGTGTATAGAGTAGGAAGAAATAGATTTATGGTATTACCACCTAGATGATAGTAAGAAATAATAGTAATTTAAATAAATTACTATTATATTTAAAATAATTAACGACTGTATATAAATATATTGCTAACAAAAATAGTAGGTTGCATATTATTGTGAGCTCCGCCACCACCAGTATTATTAACAGTGATACCGGTTGTAGATGAACCAGTTGTTGCAGACAAGTCTGCTTGATCGGCAGCAGTTTCACTTGCAAAGGCATTATCAGTGTTTTGATCATTTGTGTTGTTTACATAAGAATGAGTGTGTCCTGGATCAGTTATACCGTGACTATGACTTGGCATTTCACCGACGGTAAGAGTATGAGTTTCAGCACCAACTGTATCACCAAGAGATCGAGCGGTGAGTCCAGTGCCAGTGCCGATTGTACCAAGAACACGTCCGCGACAATCTGGGAGTTTAAATGTTTCTGCGTCATTGTTACCAAAGGATGTTCCAATAACAGCAAATAAATTTGCATAAAGTGATCTACTTAAGCTTCTCCCATCACATTTTAACCAACCATTATGGTCTGTATTTTGAGCTGAATATTTTAAATCACCAGGGAAAGATGGTTTAACTTCGTGATAAGCAGAATCTGCTAAACTATGTGTGCCGTCATTAAGATAAAGAGAATGATACTTATGAGTTGTTCGTTTAGATTGTTTTCGAGGCATAATATTTTGTTATACTAATAACCAATATATTATTTTATAATAAAAAGTTTTTTTATTGATAAATAATAGTGAAAGAGTAAAAAATATGACAATAAAGAAATATCCTAAAAATATCTTTCAAGTATGGTATCAAGGTTGTGATAAAATAGAAAGAGAAGATTTTAAAATAAATATGAGAAACTGGAAAGAAATGAATCCAGATTGGGAATATAATTGTGTGGATGATAAGTTTATGGAAAAGGCATGTTTACAATTTTCAAAAGAATGTTATAATATATATAAACAAACGAAAATAATGCATGTTAAAATTGATTTAGCAAGATATGTTATACTGTATATATATGGAGGAATGTACGTGGACATGGATGCATATATATTAAGACCATTAAATTATTCTAAAAAGGTAATGGAAATAATTAGAAAATACGAAGAGGAAACCAAACCTATTATTGGATTATCAAAAATAAGATTGAACGCATTTGAATCATTAATATTATCACAAAGACTGACATCATATAATAATGCAATTATGTTTAGTTCAGCAAGAAATCCTACATTAAGGAGATTTATTGAATATGTATTAAAACAAATCAAATCAAATCTTGAATCTAAATTAGATGAATATTTTGTTATTCAGAATTCGTGTGGTCCGAGAATATTTAATAAATTTTTTGGAAACAGAAAGGAAATATATGATACAAATATAGAAATATTTAATCCGTGTGTGTTTGAACCATGTGATATAGGCCAGAATTGCGATATAGGAAATCAGACTATAGCTATTCATTTATTTGAGAGATCATGGTTACCTAAACATACGATGATAATATCGGAATTATATTATATTATAAAACCACTAATAATTCCATTAATTATTATACTATTAATAAGAATGATTTATAACAATAGAAAATAGAATATTCAAATGAAATAATTATTTTATTTGAATGTAATAAATGATAAACATATATACCCAGATAATGTTAATATTAGTGCATATGTTCTTAACATATAATGTTCATGAACAAGGAAAAAGATATTATGATAACAGAATAAAAAAGGGGAAAGTTATACCAAAAGTTTATGATATAGGAATGAAATATATACCAGATTTATCAGAAAAAAAGATATTAGAACATATTGTGAATGGGATAGCATTAATATTGCCGTTAGTATTTGGTAGAAAAGTATTTGTGATATACATACAAATGTCGATATACATGTATTTTATAAGGCATATATTTAATACGATGACAATATTACCAAAAGATAAAAAATGTAAAGACGATAGTTTTGGATGGAGTAATTATATATTTGGACATTGTTATGATAAAATATTTAGTGGTCATTTTGCTAGTGTTTTACTTGTATTATTAATAGCATATGATCAGAAATTGATAACGAGTAGATGGATATCGTATATATTTATAACGATATATGCTATATTATTGATAGCAATAAGATATCATTATACAGTGGATATAGCAGTATCAGTTGTTGTGACACTATTGATATATAATAACTTGAAAGACCAGATTTTGAAACCATAAACTCTGTTAGGACAAATAATTAATACATATATTTTATTAACGAATCAAATATTTATTTACCTAATAAATTAACAGAGTTTATCTTTAATAAGGGAAAAGAAAAAAGGGAGTACTGTATATAAAGGCTAATGGGATCTTTTTAAATTTTATGGTGTGTATTATTTATATAAATTGTTTATATATTTGCAATTATGAAACCATAAATGGTAACAAATCCATTTTGAATCTATACGAATACAGTTACAAGGATGACTTCGAATCCATATGGAATCTATAAAGATCCATAATATACATACGAAAACAAATCCTGTCGAAT
>Ga0102830_1000922_pt1 | contig 11640 bp, 15 predicted proteins | sample ColrivemetaGS703_FD_84511 | JGI IMG/M metagenome (GOLD analysis project Ga0102830, IMG submission 84511) | Estuarine microbial communities from the Columbia River estuary - Freshwater metaG S.703 | ecosystem: Environmental > Aquatic > Marine > Intertidal zone > Estuary | place: USA: Columbia...
ACTTGCCAATCTTCTAATGGTTTGATTGTTTCTGATTCAATCTTACCAACACGATTAACGATACCATAGGTTTGTTTTGAGATGCAGCCCAACCAATCACATGATTCATAATAATCTCTATTGTATTTTGGGTCGGGTAAGTCATCCCAAATGTGGTAAAAAAGAATTGGAACATTTTGTCTTAACTCTGCTTCCATCTCATACAACCATCTCCAATATCTTGGGTCAGTAAAGTGTAAGATTGCATCGGGTTGATGCCTCATAATTAGTTCACGAAGAATATTTGCATCCCCGTAACCACTCCATGGAATGATTTTAAGAGAAGCATCTTCGATACCACTAATTTTACGAGCATCTTCACCGAGGTCAATTTCCTTACCCTTCTCTGGATGGTCAACTGCAGCTCCTAATTGTACCCAATCATAATGTTCTAATGTACCAAATACTAATTCTTTGGACATTGTTGCAATACCAGATGACATCCTTAAATCATCTGATAATAAAAGAATCTTCTTTTTCTTTTTTACTTCCGTCATTTATTTTGATTTAAAATTGTGAACCACTTGTTTGTAATTCGGTGTAATTGTTAATTTCGTCTCTAAAATTTTCATCTTCAATATATTTGTTTACTGAACGATTTACTAATTTTTGTAGTGTGATATTAGAATCAAACGAAATTCTTTTAAATTTTGAGTAAACATCTTTTACGATTTTTACTGTTGTTAATCTTGTTTCGGTTTTATTTGCCATAACTCTCCTTTGTTATTTTATATAAATATATATAAATTTATAAAAAAGGAAAAATTATTTCCAAATTGAACAAAGTTTTCTTGTTTTGAACTCACACCAATCACATGCTTTACCTTTGTTTGGTGGAAAATTTTCTTGAATAACTTCACCACCTTCACCATATACAGAATTAACGAATTCCAAAAACCCATCCCATGCTTTGTTTACAGAAGGTTTACCATTTGCAGGAACAAATTTAGAAATTCTTGGAATTGGAAAATCAGCACCTTCAAAGATTTTTCTTTTAAGTATCTGATATTCCACTTGGATTTGGTCAAGGGGTAAATTATACTTTTCAGAATAAAACTTCTTGTATAATAACATTTGTGAAGTTTTAACCTTATCATTTTTCTGATATTGAGACCAACCCTTGGTTGAGGTTTTTAAGTCAATGATAATGATTGTATTATCGGATAGGTCTTCTAATACAATATCAATGAAACCGATGAAATGAACACCTGGTTTTATTTCTGCATTAAGTGGCATCTCAATTGCCACCAAACGAAATCCACTTTTAGAATATAACTTGTCTAATTTGTTTCTGAAATATTGTAGAATCAAAAGACCATCCTCATAAAACTCACCAAGTTCTTCTTGAGTACAAGGTAGTTCACCACCCATCTTTTCTTTTTCAGATTTAAAATGTTCTACCAACTTATCCTTCAACATACCTTCAAGATTTAATTGAAGTGCTTGTTTTTTAGTTATACTATACATAACCTCCAAGAAATGCTGGATAGTTTCGTGCATTGCAGAACCAAAAATTGTGTGAATGTTAGCAGAACTTGTACCGAGTTTATCAATATAGTTTAACTTAAACTGTTCTTGACAACTTGTGTACATTCCGTATTGTGAGTAACTTACTCTAGCCATAACTTTATCTTTATACTACAAAGATACGAAAAAAGTTTGGAAAATCCAAACTTTTATACTTTTAATTTTAATTTAGTTATTTGTTTTGAGTCTATACCATATTTTTGACAAATATATTTTATATTCTCCCTACCCTCTCGGGTTGAATATAAAATTTCAAGATACTCCTCTGCTTGATTTGATGTACATTGGAAATCTTGTTTGATTAAATCTACTAACCAAGATTCATAACTATCTTCTTTTTTACCTTTAATATACTTTAAGTAATATTTTCCTTTAGGTAGCAATCCAATTAAAGCAAGGTAAAGTTGTTTTGGTTCTAATGTTTGAGTATATGGTTGAATCTCTGAAAGAACCTCAATCCAATCAGGATTCATCGAAAGAAATCTATGAACCATGTAGTTCGACCAAGTTTTCTTATCCGATTCATCTAATGTATCCCAATACTTTGGGTTTTGCTCTGTTGTTATTGCTTTTATGTGGTCAAATAATGTTTTAGCCATTACATTCACATTTAGGATTCTCACCACATTCACAAGTGGTTTCTATCATTTTCATTTGTATGAATCCATCATACATTTCATATGATTCTTTATGCATATTACAACATAATTTAGAAGACTCGTCAATGTGCACTGAATAAACACCAACCTCCTGTGCATTAAGTATGTCATCGGTAATGTCGGTATAATCTCTGTGAGTTATTTGGAAATCATCGAATTCCTCCGGTAAGGAATTTAAAAAGGTTTTATAGTCTTTTATAGTCATCTTATTAGTTTGATTTTAATTCATTTGGTAATAACTCTTGGTTGATTTCTCCACAATCGCCACATAAGTATAGTTCTACGGGTATGATTGCATCTTGAGGTGTTCCCGTTACCAATTTAGATAATTTAAGAAACTTTGTTCCGGGTATAAATACAGTTCCACCACAATCTTGACATTTAAGTTCAGTTGCTTTGGATAAATCGATTTTGGGTTGTTGAGTTGGGTTAATTTGTGCCATAATTTTATTTTTTTTATAAATTTAATTTTATTTCATTGTAGAACAAGTTTGCTTGGATGACATGACCCATTTCTCCTAAATGATTATCATTAATCATTCCATTAGTTTCTTCCATGATTCGACTACCACCAAGTCGTAATACAAATTGAATGAAGGTATCATGGGGGGTCTTCCTTTCTATATTTTGTAATAAATAACCATTTTCATTTTCAAATGGATGTGATGCATTCCAAAAATAAACTTTAAATCCTTTTGACTTTGAATACTCCCTTATTAAATTTTCCCTATTATGAATTTCAATTTCGTATAATATAGAATTTCTACTTAAAGAAATTTCTTCAATTGTTTTTTTAGAAAAATTGGGGGTAGTAGAATGTATTGATATGTTATCCCATATAGTAGAAAGTTCACTCGAATCAGTAACTTCATTTAAAAAAGTAGGTACTCTAAATCTATTTAAATAACTCCATCCTATTATTACAATATCATTTTTTTTAATCTTATCAGACTGTATACAAAATTCATCAAAAATTGCATCATTTCCAAATCCACCTTTAGCTTTATTTACTAAAGTTGTATTTAATTTTTCACTTAAAATTTCTGACCAACTTTTCGGCCAGCCATTTTTGTAAATATGATATTCTTTGTTAATACCTGCCATTTCAAAACAAGAACTATAACTACATCCAAATATATACAATTTATTTTTCATAGTACAAAGATAGTTATTTATTTTGTAATATCCAAAAGTTTGATGATTTTATTAACTGTATTCTTACCAACTTTAACTTTATGGTAAGGAATGTTGTGTTTTATTAGAGTATTCTCAATTTCTCTATCCAATTTTTTAGATTCTTCTAAACTTTGATATCGTTCTTTATCATTATGAACTCCATCATCACTACGTTCCAATAAAATGTTAATTGAATCGTACTGATTATGAATATCTAATACTAACTTATCAAAGTGTTCTGAATTATATAAAGTGGCTGGATAAGAGGTTCCTTGATACACACTACGATACACGAGAGAAAGAATTATAGGTGAATCCAATACAATGTAATCAACTTTACCAAAACTCTTTACAATCCCTCTATGTTGATTTGCAAGTACATACAATTGGTCTTGAATCGCAGAATGGTTCTCATCCCAAGCAAGTGCTTTAGGAAACTCATAAGGATTATCACAATTGATGTGTTTCTTTTTAAGTTTGTAAGTTAGACCCGAAGCTATTGATGATTTACCAATACCAGGCCCTCCAAACAGATTTATTATTTTAGACATGTAACTTAAACTTTTTATCGTAACTTATATATGAATTATTTTCTATCCAATCACCGCAATTTAAATAGTGTATTGATTTATTTTTTATTTGAATTTGTTTATTTTCGGGTTTATGAATATGACCACAAATTACACCTTTCAATCCACGAGAATGTGCTTGATAAGCTAATTGTTTTTCAAAATCAGTAATAAATTTTACTGCAGACTTTACTTTATCCTTTACCATTTTAGAAAAAGATTTCTTGTATCCAAATCTTTTTAAGGTTTTATCTATAATTAATGCAAGTTCATATCCGTAAGACCCAATAATACCCAACCATTTAAGTTGCACAATACCATCGTATAAATCACCATGTGTTATTAGATATCCATTCCACTCCCACTCATCTACAATTTTAATATTACCAAAGTCATAAGGAGAATAAGAACGAAGAAAATCATCATGATTTCCTGTGATATAAATTACTTGTGTTCCTTTATTTGAGTAGGCAAGTATTTTACGAATAACATCAGTACATTCCTTTGTCCAATAAAATCGTTTCTTTAATAACCATCCGTCAATAAAATCACCTACAATAAAAATTTGTTCCGGTTGTTCTTTATTTAAAAGCTTGTATAGTTCAGTTGGATTTGACCCCCTTGAACCTAAATGTACGTCTGAAATGAAAAGTGTTTTATTCATAAGGTTCCCAATATCCAACATCTTTTTTAAACCATCGGATATCGTTTCTATACCAATAATTTAAAATAACTATTTTTAAAAAATTTAAATAACCCATTTTTTTAAACCTACGGGCATCTTGACCAATATATCTATCTAAAATTTTAAAATATTTTTTAGGTACTTTTCTACTTAACCAAAAATCTTCTGAATTATTTAAAGTTTCATCAAACCCACCTAACAATCTAAATTTATCAGTATGTATAAAAAAATAACAGCCGGTACAAAATGTTTCAGGCATTATTTTTCTAACAAAATTAAATATATCCCAAGTTAGTTTAGATTTAAATCCACTTACAGTTGATTTTTGTTTGCAAGTTATGATACCATAATCTTCTGAATATTTTAAAGTTTCAATTAGAATATCTTTTTGAAGTAATATTGAATCTGCATCTATGAATAAAATATAAGGAGTAGTTACGAGTTTTGCCCCATTGTTTCTAGCAACACCAACCATACCACCTTCGATAATTTGTATATCAAGATTTTTAAAATCTTCTGATGCTTTTGAAATTCGTTCTAAAGTTCTATCGGTAGAATTTCCATCAGCAATAATAACTTTTAACTTACCACTAAACTCTTGGCGAGATAAATACCATAAAGTATTATAAATGTAAAATTCCTCATTATATGAAGGAATTACTACTGTGATTTTATTTGATATATCCATAATAAAAAAGGGGAGGAAATCCTCCCCCTCTATTAAATATTATTAAAATCTATATTTCAATGATGTGTTCCAAGTTCTTCCAAACCCGAACCATACAGAGTTATTAACATCTACCCCATTCCAAGTCTGTGAACCTGCAGTTGCATGGATGTTAGTTTCTGATTCTGCAATATAAACAGTATCAAATAAGTTATTAATGTTTACTCTTAATGATGCATCGTTACCAAATAATTTGAAACGAGTTGATACACCACCATCTACTAATCCGTAAGATGGTAATTTAAGAGCTCCAGCATTTCCTGGTTCTTTAAATACTGCATCAGTGATTGCGTAATCTGCATACAATCCATCTACAAATCTGTAAGAGATATCAAAGTTGGTTTTACCAACACGATAATCAGCAGATAAGTTTGCAGTTAATTGTGCTGCATCACCTACTTTTGCATCTTTTAAGTAAAGAGTACCAGTTCCAACTGATTGTTGATTTGCATCAAATAATTCTGATGTGAAATCTTTTGTATATCTCCAATCACCAACTGATAACATACCTTTAAGAATCAAACGAGATGTTGGTCTATAAGTACCTTCAAACTCAACACCATTGTGTTGTACATCAATGTTTCTGAATTGAGCAGTTCCTTGGTCACCTTGTGCACCAAACAATGATGTGGTGATGAAACGATTACCCCATGAGGTAGAGTATGCGTTTATATTGAAAGAAACTTTATCACCAACAAAACCATATCCTAATTCTACTGATTGAATTTCTTCATTCTGTAAATCTGGATTAACATTGTTAGCAAAGTTAGGGAATACTGCATCGAATTGTGGTTGTCTTGAAATCAAACCAGCATTAAAAAATACGTTTGATTTTGTATCAAGATTTAAGTTAGCACCACCTTTAAGATACCCACCACCTTGGTTGTGAGTTTCAGAGATTGGTTTTTCAGGTTGGTCAAAGAAATCTTCTCTTTGGAAAGATTGATTCGATTTACCTCCTTGTAATACTGCAGTTAGTTTGTCTCCTTGATATTCTACCAATCCATTAACACCTTGCCATCCTACGATACCATTATTATAGTAATCAATTTTTGGTCCTCTAATACCTGTATCAGAGAATGGAGATGCATCAACAGTTGTATTGATGATTTGACCAGCAGAGTTCTTGTTACCAGTAGAGTAGTAACCATCCAAACCTAATAGGTCATTCAATACACGATAATGATATCCTTTGTATTGTCTTAAATCAACTCCAATTGAAGTTCTGAATTTACCGTATTGACCTTCCAAGTTAGAAATACCACCAACCCAGTCATGAGAGTTCATAGATGCTCTACGAACAAGAACTGCACGATTTACACCATCGTTACGGAATCCATTAGAACCAATAAGTTGTCCATCAAATCCACTAATAGCACCGGTGTAAGGAGAAGTTGTAGCTTGGTTAGAAGCAACAACTGCATCAAAATTGATGAATCCATTTGCATCACGAGTACCTCTATTGTTTTCCAAGTAATGTGTAGTTAAATCGATATTAAATGGGAACATATCAGTGGCAGCTGCTCTGAAGTTTCCACCACGTGGACCGGTTCCACCACCTCTACCCGCAGATGCGTATAAAGAAGTGTTCAATTTCAAGTTACTTTTAATTTGGTAATCCCAGTTAAAAGTTGCCAATGGTTTGTTGTAGAAGTTTCTTCTCATGTTGTATTCTTCACCATTCAAGAAACCAGCATCTGATGACCATCTTCTATCAATACCTTCTTTGTGGTCTTTACCAAAGTTTTGATAATCACGGATTGATACCCATGAAGTTCTTTGGTGGTGCCATTGTCCTGCACCTAATACTGAAAGGTTAAGTTGGTGTTTAGAACCTTCGGGTGCATAACCAACTGCAGCAAAGTAAGTTGTTCCTTCACCTTGAGTTCCATAGATGTAACCATCTCCACTCCATTTAGAAAGTAATAAAGAGGTTGCCCATCCTTTATCATTTTTACCACTATTGTAAACGAATGCAGTTTTAGAGTAACCATCGTTACCAATAGTTTGAGATAATGAACCACCTTGTTCTTTTTCGGCAGCTTTAGTAAATATAGAAACAGTACCACCTACTGATGGAACTGCTAAACGAGATGCACCCAAACCTCTTTGAATTTGGATACCACTTGCAACATCGGTTAAACCTTGCCAGTTAGACCAATACACCCAACCACTTTCCATATCATTAACGGGTTGACCGTTAATAAGGAAAGAAGTGTTACGCATATCAAAACCACGAAGGTTGATACGAGAATCCCCATATCCACCACCTTGTTTGGTTGCGTACACACCAGGTGTAGAGTTCATAATTTCAGGGAATTCTTGGTTACCAATTTTTAAAGCAATTTCTGCTGCTCCAATAGTTGATACTGCAACTGGAGTTTCACGAACTTTTGCAACATCAATAACTCCTGATGTAAGAACGATTTCTTCCAATGCGTTTATTTGGGCAGTTAACCCAACCACAATTCCGTTTTTTGCAGTAATATCTTGTGATGTGTATCCAAGATACGATACTACAAGTGTATTTCCTGCGGTTGCTGTTTCAATAGTAAACTTTCCATCAAAATCAGTTACAACACCCGTTTTCGTACCTTTGACGAGGATGGTTGCACCTGGTAATGGTTGTTTGCTATCTACATCAACTACTTTCCCACTAATCTGTGCGAAAGTCATAAATGATGATAACATCATTAAACCAACTAATAATAGTTTTTTCATAATTAAATTTTCATTTTGATTAAATTAAACATAACATTTTGATTAATGTAAAGGTCTCTACCCCTCTACATTCCGTTTACACTATCTGACAAATCCTATCAGTTCGTGTTCATTGAATAGAAGTAAATCTTCTCCTTCCAATGTGATTTTATTCGAGGCCTCATTTTTAGTATAAAGTACTCTATCCCCAACTTGAACAGTTACCGGAATTTTCTCTCCACTTTGTGAGAAAATACCTGTTCCAACTGCAACAACAGTTCCATATACTTTTTGTCCTCTTTGGACTGAATCTGTGAGAATTAACCCTCCCTTTGATTTTTGTTCTTGTTCTTCAGGTTTAACCAAAATACGGTCACCCAATGGTTTGAAATTAATTTCCATCGTTTTCTAATTTATCGTTTGTAGTTGTTTGTGTGAATTGTATATTTGGATTTGATGAAAAAGTTGTAGTATAAGATTTATTAATTAAATCTTTTACATATTCATCAAGTGTCATTTTATATATGTTATTCATAAGATACTATAATAAACCGATTATTTGAATCATTGTTGCCATAAAGGTTATTTCTTTGTCAATAACCATACTATCTTTATACTGACCTTCTGAAATGGTTAAAATTACATTTGAGGTATTACCACCAGCATATTCATCAATCTTCTCGTAAAGGTATCCATACATTTCAGAAAAATCTTGAATACGAGAATCTGCAACTGCTTGTCTTACATTCATGTATTTGTTTCTCTTGTCATCTTTTGATTTAAGAATATCAATCAATTTTACTTTAATATCACCATCTATAATATTTGCAACATCTACCTTTAGAACTCCTTTAGATGAGTTTAATTGGCAAGTGTTTATAATTTTACGAATATCAGGATATGATGAATCAATGATAGGAACTAAATCTTTTGGTTCAAATTTTACTTCTTCTTTAGTAAGAATTTGTGAGATTTGAATAGCAACATCCTTTTTAGTAGGTGGCACAATTTGGAAAGTTTGACAACGAGATTGAATTGGGTCAATTACTTTTTCTACATAATTACAAGTTAAGATAAATCTGCAATGTTTAGAAAAAGTTTCCATTAAGTTTCTCAACATTGCTTGTGCATCGGGAGTCATGTAATCAAACTCATCCAATATAATGATTTTTTTATCTTTAAATCCAACTGTTGATGCAAATGATTTTACTTTATTTCTGATAATATCAATACCCCTTTCATCAGATGCATTAATGATAATATAATCACAACTGATTGAATTAACTATTAATTTAGCAAGAGTTGTTTTACCAGTTCCTGCTTTACCAAAAAATAATAGGTGAGGAACATCACCACTCTCAATATAATCACCAACTTTGGTCTTGAGGTGTTCATTTCCCACATAATCTTTTAATACCTTTGGTCGGTATTTCTCCACCCAAAGCGAATTATTTACTTCTTCGTTTGTGTTATCTTCAAAAAATGCCATTATACACCTGAATTTTTTACATCTTTAAGGAACTCAATCATTCTTTCCATTTTTGTAATAACGGATTGTTTTTTGTTTTCATCAATTCCCCTATCACCTTGATTTAATTCAGAAATCAAATCTTGAATTGAAGATGCTGCAATTAAAAGAGCATCATCTTTTGAATTCAAATATGCATCTGAAATTCGGTACTTTATACAAATATCTTGTAATCTCATATTAATTTGTTTTTTTGACTAATGTCATATTATAGTTATTTACTTTTGGTTCCATCTTTACACCTTCCTTCAATTTTAATTCTTGATGAAATAATTTAGTATATGCGATGTGGTGGTGAGGTCTTCCATCTTTATGCCTACTTGTGGTATAAGTTACGATGTCTCCCCAATTTTCCTTGAGTTCATCAAACTTCTTTTTAAGACCTGTGAATCGTTTGTTTTCAGCATCAGATTCTTTGTCAAACTCATAAATAGTAGTAGTGTTTCCACCTTTCATACTACCCGTGGTTTGCTTACCACTCAATAAAGAATTGAAATTAACTGTACATAAATCACCTGTGGATAATACTCGTAGGGTTAAATCTGTATCTTCATTATAAGTTCCACGCCATCTTTCTTCTAATCTTTTATCAAGTAGTTCGGTGTTGATTAAGATACAAGAGTAAGTTCTTGTATTAACAATAAACCCCTCTCTACCACAATCAATTGATGGAATAAAAGAAGCGTATTGGCAAGAAGTTAAACCTACATTCTCATACCTATCACTAAAATCTTCCATCACTCGGAAAAATACACCATCTCTGATTCGTTTTTGTGTATTTTCATTCCAACGATAAAAACCAAGAATATTATCATCAATAATCCAATGTCTTGAAAACCCTCTATCAACTGAATGTTGCCATACAAAGTTTCTAACAGGAATACCACCTTGTTTTCTCTCTGAAAAGTTTTCGGGTAATTTGATTACTTTCTTTGGGTCAATTTTTGGATTAGCAATATAATTGTCATATTCAGATGGTTCAACACATATACTGAAATCAACACCCATATCTTCTAATGTATCAATCGTAAGGGTCTTTTCCCACCTACCTTTGGTAATTACATAAATTGGATATTTTGGTTGAATCTTATGAGAATACTCATATTCATTATCTTCAAGTGGATGCGGGTCTAATTCATAATGAATATATGAATTAATTGTTGGTTTGTGGTCAAACATCTTAAAGAATATCTCGCGTTCTTCTTCATTGTTAATCATAACATCAAAGATAAAACGGTCTTTCAAAGAATCCGACCATTTGAATTCGGGTAAGTCAAAGTAATGGTCTTGATTTAATGGATTCATCTTGTGGTAAGTGTCATCCATGTCATAATGCAAAGTGTAATCCCAAAACTTACCACTTATTTTGGTATTTTTTAGGATTGACTCTACTTTTTCTTTATTACTTGTATGTACTTTCATTTATTATTTCTTCCCTTCTAACCAATTTTTATATTCACTACCCTCTGCTCTACAAGACATATGGTCTGCCCAATGAATTAGGTAAGGTAGTTCGGTTTTTAATTCACCACCTTCGGAGTAATTGATAAAGTATTTTTTTGTTGCATCATTATACAAACCATCTGCAAGTTTAATTCCAAGCATTTCATTTTGAGAATACTTAATTCCATATTGGTTTAATAACCAAAGTGCACGGTCGGTAACATCCATCCAATGTAGTTCTGCATTTATTTTAAATACAGAGTTTTGGTTTTTTCTATGCCATTCTGATTGCTCAGGTGTATAGTGTGGATTTGTTCCATCTCCAAGTTTTCCCAAATCGTGATGAAGGGCGGCGAAAAACAATTCTTCATCAGTAAAGTTAATTCTACCGCCTTGGTCTGCAAATAACTTTTTCATATTGAAAGAGTTTCTACACACATTCAATACGTGGTCAATATACCCACCTACATACGCAGAGTGAAAGTGGAGTTTTCCACTAGCAGGAGCAAACATTAACTCCTCACCCAATTCACTTGGTGAATACATATGGAGTAATTTCTCCAATCTATCTTCATTCCCAGCGAATA
>Ga0102830_1000930_pt1 | contig 11530 bp, 8 predicted proteins | sample ColrivemetaGS703_FD_84511 | JGI IMG/M metagenome (GOLD analysis project Ga0102830, IMG submission 84511) | Estuarine microbial communities from the Columbia River estuary - Freshwater metaG S.703 | ecosystem: Environmental > Aquatic > Marine > Intertidal zone > Estuary | place: USA: Columbia...
TATGCTCGTACTCGTATAACCGATTACACTAACACTGGTTACTATACTCGAATTGGTTACTACACCGGTGATTATGCTGGTACTTACTCTCGCGGTTTCGCCGGTGACTTTACCGGTAACTACGCTCGTACTTATGTTGGCGATTATGTCGGTGACTTTGTTGGTAACTATGCTCGTACTTCAACTAGAGTTTCTACTAGAGTCCGTTACTCTGCTTATGCTCGAACCCGCATTACTAACTATATCGGCGACTTTACCCGAAACCGCGTAACAGATTTTGTCGGTGACTTCGTAGGTAACTATGCTCGTACTTCAACGATTACATCTACCCGTACGCGTTACTCGGCTTATGCACGAACTCGTATCACTGACTACATCGGTGATTTTACTCGTGATTCGACTATAACATCTACTCGCGCACGTGGTTCAGCTTATGCACGAACTCGTATCACTAACTACTCTGGCGCGTTTACTCGTGACCGAGTAACAGACTTCGCTGGTAACTTCGTAGGTAACTATGCTCGTGACTTCGCTGGTGACTATGTTGGTAACTATGCTCGTGGTTTCGTAGGAGAGTATGCTGGTGATTTCGTAGGTGAGTACGCAAGAACGTCTACTAGAACACGCAACTCTGCTTATGCAAGAACTCGTGTTTCTGCTTATGCAAGAACTCGTAATAGTGCTTATGCTCGTGACCGTATCACTAACTTTGCTGGAGACTTCGTAGGTAACTATGCTAGAACCTTCGCAGGTGAATATTCACGCAACTACGCAGGAAACTTTGTCGGCGATTACGTAGGTGACTTCGCTGGTAACTATGTTGGTAATTACGCTCGTGATTTCGCAGGTAATTACGCAGGTACTTACACTCGTGCTTTCGCAGGAGAATATACCGGTACTTACTCTCGTGGTTTCTCTGGTCAATATACTGGTGTATATGCTAACGCTTACGTTGGAAACTATAGTCGTGATTTCGCAAGAACTCGTGTATCGACTTACGGCCGTACTCGCACTTCTGCTTATGCTGGCAATTACTCGCGTAACTTTGCTGGAGAATACACCGGAACTTATGCTAACGCTTACGTTGGAAACTATACTCGCGACTTCACTAGAAATCGTGTAGAAACTTACGCACGTACCCGCGCTTCAACATTCGCTGGTAACTATTCACGCGCTTTCGCGGGTGAGTACACTGGAACTTACAGTCGTGGTTTCGTAGGTGAGTATACTGGCACATACACAAATAACTTTGTGGGAGAGTATACCGGTACTTATGCAACAACATTTACTGGTAATTATGCTCGTGCATTCACTGGCAACTATGCAAGAAACTATGCTGGTGATTTCGTAGGTGAGTACGCAAGAACCTTCGCTGGCGAATATACTGGCGTCTATACAAGTGAATTCACTGGTGACTTTACTGGCAACTATGCAAGAACATTTGCGGGTAACTATATCCGTAACCGTGTATCTGCATACGCAGGTAACTTCATTGGGGACTACACTCGTGGGTTCTTAGGTGAGTACACTCGCAATAGTACTAACACCTTTACTCAGATCCGCGTATCTGCTTACGCTAGACTACGTACATCAACGTATTCAGCTGATTACGCTCGCACCAGAAACTCTACCTATGCTGGTAACTACACGGGCAATTATGCACGTGACTTTACCGGTAATTACTCAAGAGACTTTACTGGCAATTACTCTCGCGCATTTACTGGCAACTATGTTGGTGCAACTATCCAACCTACTTTCCAGACTGTAGAGAGTTACACATTATACGTAAGAACCGCATAATATTTGACACACGATGAATATTAGTGTATAATGGTAAATAAATTGAAGTGGGTCAGAAATGGCCCACTTACAATTATGATATATAATACTGAATTGATATAACCCCCTTTGGAGAATGAATAGATGAGTTACAGAAAGTGGATGGACAATGCTTTTTGGGAAACCGACCAAAAAGATAAGTTAAATTGTATCCTAGAAATGGAAGATGATGTTGGTCGAGTTACTCGGCAGGTTATGTTATTAAACCGTTTGGATAAAGATGGTAATGAAAACGAACTATTCAATGAAGTTGTACTCGCTGTAGGCGAAGAAACCATTGATCATGAAACTACCGACCGAGACATCCGAAAGACGGCAAAGAAAGAAGAGGAAAAACAACGCGAACTTGAACATCAAAAAGCGCGTAAGTTAGAAAAACTCTTCAATTATAAATTGGAAGCCTTTGAGGTTGAGGAGATTAAAAACTCCAAAAACCGAAAATTGAAAGCAAAGTTGCGCCGTGCGAAATCTCGCATTGAAGTTGACTTGTACTCTATTCTCATTTTACAGGAATCTCTAGAAGGGACTGAGTAATGGAGAAGACCAAAGGGTTTCTTATTGTAGCGTCAAATAAACACAACTTTTATTTGTACGCCATTAACCTCGCAGAAAGTCTAAGAGACTACTATGAGGACTGTAAAATTTGTCTAGTAACTGAAGAAAGGTTCCTAGATGACCGTGGTCGCGATGTCGCTGACGATATTATTTTCTGTGATGACCACTATCGTGCTAAACTGTATGGTATGTCGAAATCGCCTTATGACATAACTATGTACATTGATGCTGATATGGAATGTGAGCATGAAGACATCATCACTGTTTGGGATGAGATGAAAGACCATGATCTGGTATTCTCAGCTCTTACGGATGACCGCGATTACATTTACGCGGAACGTGACTTCGATACTCCCGAAGGTAAGTCTAAATTTACTCTTTGTGGTGGTGTCTGTTTATATGATATGTCCAAACCAATTGTTCGTCAATTCATGGACGACTGGTGGGACTTAACGTTCAGACAAATGAACGATTCTTGGTGGCCAAAAGGGTATGCAGAAAGTCTCAAGTCTTGGGATCAATTCTCTCTTTGGTGGCTTACCGAGAAAGAAGAAAAATATAAGGATCTCAAAGTCGGTATCTTCGAAGACGATTTGAGATGGAATTATTACAATGCCTTTAATTGGGCAAGAACCCAACCTTCTAGTGGGCCAGTTATTTTACGGCACTTCTCTGCGGGGTTGAATAAGGATACGCCAATCGTATGACACAGGTAAATGACCAATATCTCAAACACGTCGAGGTTAATAACCCAGAGTTGTTAGAGATTTTAAACGAATACGCTAAATTGCATACGTGGACGGGTTTCGAAAAGAACGTCCATATGACTGCACGTGAGCATAAACGTCAACGAGACTATTACGTCGGTGCTGGATATAGAGACTCTATTGTCGCACAAGGAAACCGTCACGATGGTTTTCCCGAACATCTTGTCGGCTATAACTTGAAAATCGCGGAAAAGGCTCATCAAATATTCGAACACGATGCTGATCCGATTTTCCGTCGTGATTTTACTCATCATATTGCGGACTTGAATGCCCGAATGATGAATTTCTTGTCGGTAAAGCACAATGCATTATGTGCAATCTACCCACCCGGCGGTTATATTTCCTGGCATCACAATGCCAATGCTCCTGGCTATAATCTGATCTTCTCCTATTCTAAGGATGGTTCTGGTTATTTCGATTACATTCATCCGGAGACTAAAGAAGTTATTCGTTGTCAAGATACGCCAGGGACTTGGACGTGTAAGGCTGCATACTTCGGTCACTATGATGAACCCGAGAAGATTCTATATCACGCGGCATCAACTGATGACTGGAGATGTACGGTGTCTTATGTATTTGATTGGACTGCTGGTTCTGATCCTTTACGAGAAATGGTTCTAGAGGATATCTCCTCTCCAGAATAAATTTAAAGATATGTTAAAAATTGAAACCTCAAGATGTTATAAATAGAAGAAGATAACTTTTATAACATCTTGGGGTTTTTTTCTACATGGCAACTTACGAAGACTTTACTATAGATCAGGGAACTGATGTCGCTCTTCAGTTAGAACTGATAAATGCTGACGGTTCTACAAAAGATTTGACTGGCCATACGGTCGAGGCCAAGATGAAGAAGAACTTCAATAGTGAAGTAGACGACACAGTAGAGTTTACAGCAATTGTCGCATCTCCTGCCGCTGAGGGTATAGTGACCCTGTCTTTAACTAACACCCAGACCGATCTGTTGTCGACTCGTGGTAGATATGTGTATGATGTAGAGTTGAAGTATAATGACAGCGACGGCAACGCCATTGTGGAAAGAATACTTGAAGGCAAAATCAAAGTATCACCTTCGGTAACAAGGTAATGAAATGCCTATAAGAAAAATATCAAAATCTAACGGAGGAACTACTCACTTAGTCAGTGATGTTTCTGCGGGAGATAAGACCCAGATAAAAAGAATTACTTTGGGTCGTCCTGTGCGCCGAGTTGTGCCCAACACGGGTTCTCTCAGTACTTTGGGCGATGTTAACATACAAGCTCCACATCCCGAAGAAGGTGACGTTCTGGTATACCATGAAAGTGACTCGAAGTGGCACGCTCAAAAATTACTAGATAAACAAATTATTAATGGAGGTCAATACTAATGGCATCGATAATTAGAATAAAACGATCCGGTGTCGCTGGTAACCCGAACGTACTTGCTCAAGGTGAACTAGCATACTCTTATCTTCCCGATAATGGGGCCAATGGTGGTGATCGATTATATATCGGTACTGGCCCAGAAGTAAATGGTGATGCTGCAAACCATACCGTCATCGGTGGTGCTCACTACGTAGACTTATTGCACGGTGAAGCTGATGCTTCATACGGTATCAATCTTCCTAATAAAGCACTTATTGTTGATGTTAACGGAGCGATTGACCAATTAACCATCGGTGATATAAATTTTACTAGTGGTGGTATTGGTGGTGATCCACTCGCGACATTCAATTTCAATGGCGCCAGACTAACAAACCTTTCCGAACCGGTCGACAACTCAGACGCTGCGACTAAGTTCTATGTAGATAATTTAATAACAAGTCAGGAACTCGGTTCTAGTTTTTCATTCAACGGAGACACTGGTTCTGGTGACGTATTTCTAAACACCGAAGTATTTAATCTTCTCGGTGGACGTGGTATTCAGACCACAGCTGACTCGGATACAAACTCTCTTACCGTTGGTCTAGTACCTACTGGCGTTACAGCGGGGTCATACGGTTCTCAGACATCCATACCGACATTCAGTGTCGATTCCGATGGAAGGTTAACTGCTGCTGGCGAAGTCGACGTAGGCACCAATCTAACCGTCAATGGCGACTCCATATCTTTATTAGATTCAGACTTAACCTTTACCGGTTCTGAAAATATAGATGTGACATATGATTCGTTGACAAACACGGTCACGACTTCTCTTAAACCAATAGTACAGAATCTAACCTCGGTCAGTGTTGGAAATTTACGTCTAGAAGGCAATACGTTATTTTCTACGGATAGTTCTAACACCCTGTACATTGATCCGGCTCCAACGGATTCGGACGGTGGTACATTAGTAATCCGTGGTGACCTTGTTGTCCAAGGTACACAAACAATAATTAACTCGACAGTAATGTCGATTAATGACCTCACACTTACCCTTGCAGATGAAGCGACTACTCCAGCGGAAGCTGATGGTGCGGGTATCTTTATCGCAGGCGCTGACGTATCAATAGTATACAACGCAGCAAAAGACCAAATAGATATTGACAGGGGACTTAATGTTCTTGCTCCACTATCTATTAATGATGTTGAGATTGGCGAATTCGTTGATGATCGCGTAGCTAGTCTTCTTACTGCCGGTACAGGAATTGATCTAACTTATGTAGATTCCTCTGACGAACTTTTGATTAGTGCAAATGTAGCATCTAATACCATTCTAGGTGTTGCTAGTTTTGATTCTGATCAATTTATTGTAACTAATGGAGCAGTTAACATATATTCTTTGGATGGCGGAAGCTACTAAATCCAACATTTTAAATCGACATAAATAGTTTATATAAACTTAGTCGGTTTAGTTTAATTAATCATAGTTATGATTATTATAAGATATTCCCTATATAGGGACTGAATGGAAGGGTGCCAAAATTGGCGAATAATATAGATATCCGTTTACGAAGAAGTGCCGTACCTGGCAATGTTCCAACGGTAGAACAGTTACAACTCGGCGAGTTAGCAATAAACACCGCTGATGGTAAACTATTTCTAAAAAAAGAGTATGATGGTGGGATCGAACAGATCATCGAAGTCGGTGCGAAGTCTGGTGCCGGTCTATCCTCTACTTACAATAACTATATTTACACGTCTGACGGCGGCCTCCAAACAGTCACTGGTGCAGATGACGCAGGTAACGTACTAAAGTATGACCTATCCACACCAACCCGTATACAAGTACATCTTAACGGTGTATTGCTCCATCAAGGAATCGACTTCGTAGCAAACGATGGGACTTCAATTATATTCGCATTCCCAATAGATGCGGGTCAAGTTGTACAGGTTTCAGCCTACAATTCTGAAGGCGCTTCTTTTGATAACGACTTCATCTTAGATGATGGATATTCATTTACCGTAGGTACTGACGAAGAAACCAGATTCTACCATAACGGCACCAACACGATTTTAAAACATCTCGGTTATAATGGGGGTGATTTAAAAATTCAATATCGTGACAGTGATCGTATTGATATTGACAGTGCTGGCGTAAACATATTCGGAAGCTTCCGTCTTAATGGCGACCCTGTCGTTACTTTAACGGATGTTATCTCCGCAATCAATACCGAAGTAGATACTGGATTTGTTGAAGCATTGAATATAAGTGCTTCATTCGTCTCATATGTTCCGGATAGTGATCACTTTTCAACCAACGTTCAAGAAGCGATTGATCACCTCTATAACAGTAAACTGGATATTAGTGCGCTTACCGCCTCTATTGTATTGTATCCAACGACTGCTACTATTGTTGTCGATGGTACGTACACGAAGATGGTCACTTCTATTGATGACCCCGATTTCGATGACATTGCTGTAGATATTAACACAGGGCCTTTGGTAGGTTCCAATGTATTAATTGCGGAACTTTCTACGGTACAGGGTGTCTTAGTCGGCAACACTGGTATTATTAACATTCATACTGTCGGTAACGTAAGAGTTAATCCCGATGGTGCTAATGGTTCGGCAACATTCTATTACGAAGTATACAAAAGAAGTGATGTTGGTGTAGAGACGTTGTTAACTACTTCGTCTAATACGGCAGAAATTTCTCTAGATACTTATGGTGAGTTTTATGCGGATGCGTTATTACCTGCGACTACTTTTATCGCATCTGATCGTGTAGTAATAAAATACTACGGTAATGAAATTACTGGTAATGTTAACACTACATATGATTTTCAGTTTGGCGGCGAATCTCCAGTACGGTCTAATTTTCCAGTACCGGTATCCGTAGTACCGCAAGATGTCACTTCGGGAATTATCAGTACTGATACAACCAATTTTGATGGAATTCTTTCGGTTGCAGATGATACTGTTCAGAAAGCATTAGATACCATAGACGGTATCACAACAACGGATATCCCACAAGGGGATAACCTATACTTCACTACCGAAGCGTCACGTAGTGTAATCTCAGCTGGTAATGGGTTGATATATGATCCCGTAACCGGTCAATTCGACATAGACACTACCAGTTCAGTGCAGTTTGGTCAAGTGTCAGCTTCAACATTCGTGGGAAGTCTTCTAGGTAATGCATCAACTGCCACTGATGCAGACCTACTTGATGGAAATCACGGCAGTCATTATAGAATAGATATTTACGATATTAATGGTGTTATAGTCAACTAAGACCGAACACTAAGATTATTTCTTATATAAATAAACTTCGTATATTAACTCTTTTAAATGACGGCGTCCAATGATAAATGGAAAATCCTTTAATCGGGTACTTGCCGAGAGTCTGTACAACCTAGCGAAGCAAAAACAAACGCAGGTTGAACAAACCCCCGGCCAAGAAACCGAACTGTTCGATCTCATCGAGGGAACCTCCTCATCAACTAATCAAGGATCAGTAATCCCTCTGGCCCAGTCGATTACATCCGACGGTACTACAGCTATATTCCAGTTGAATGGGGCTCCCGCGAGATCAGACTTAATAGATGTTTGGGTAAATGATGTATTGCAACACCCCGAAGAAATCTATGAAACCATAAACGATGTCATTTCATTTTTTGAAATCCCTCCGGTAGGAGCGGACATATACATTAAATTTCGTTAGTATATCATTAAACGTTTAATACTAATCCTAACTAAACCCATATGGAGATTACTCAATGTCATTTAGACAAATTAAATCACCAGCTTTAGCCGACCGGTCTATTGTAAGTTCCAAACTAGACCAAAGTGCAGTCAAAGGTCAAAGTGCCCTAACGGGCATGTTAAACCCCGCAGATTGTTTCACACTACTTTACGATGTGGGTTCCGACTCATTGAAGAAAATTGGTGCTGATCAGTTCTTCGGAAGTTTCTCGACCAGCGATTTGCCTGAAGGCGACAAGTTGTATTTTACTGATGCAAAAGCTCAAGCAGCTGTTGCTCAGGACATCTCTGATGCCGTAGCGACGGAAACTACTCGCGCATCAGCAGCAGAACAATTACTAACCACATCACTTGCGGCAGAAGTCACACGTGCTACCGCTGCTGAAGGCGTTAATGCTTCCGGTCTTGCTTCTGAAATAACTCGTGCCACCACACGTGAAAATGCAATTGAATCTGCATACCAAAGTGCTGATGCTGCTCTTTCTGTACGTATCGATAGTATCCTCACCAACGTAGATTCTGATGCACTTAACTCTCTTGCGGAAATCGTTACAGCGTTCCGTGATGCTGATGATATCCTTTCTGCATCGGTAATTGCTAACTCTTCTGCGATTTCTAATGAAATCACTCGTGCTACTGGCGCAGAAAGTACAAATGCTACTGCAATCGCAAACGAAACTACACGTGCTACTAATGCTGAAGTTGTTATTCAGTCTGCACTTACTTCGGAAATTGCTCGCGCAACAGCCGCTGAAGGTGTTAACGCAGCTGCAATCCTTGTAAATTCAGGAGACATTGATACTTTAGAGACTGGTCTTGCTGCTGAAATCACTCGTGCAAAAGCTGCTGAAAATCTTAATGCTACTGGTCTTGCTGCTGAAATCACTCGTGCTACTGGCGCAGAAGCTGCAAACGCCGCATCGATCCAATCTGAAATCGCTGCACGTACTGCTGCTGATACTCAAGTTCGATCAGACCTTACTACTGCATACATTGCTGCTGACGCTGTTGTTCAATCTAACATTGTTGCGGAAGCTGGTTTACGTGCTGCTGCTGACTCAGATTTGTCTAGTGGTTTGGCGCAAGAAATTATCGATCGCGCAGCTGCTGTTAGCGCAGAAGCTGGACTACGTGTTTCTGGTGATGCTGCGAATGCTACTGCAATCAGTAACGAAGTAATTCGTGCGACTGCTGCGGAAGGCGTAAATGCTACTGCAATCAGCAATGAAGTAATTCGTGCTACTGCTGAAGAATCTCGAATCGAAGCAAAAGTTGACTTTATCACTGCCAACGTCGATGATGCAGCTCTAGACTCACTATCAGAAATCGTCGCTGCATTCCAGAATGCTGACTCGGATCTTTCTGCTCTCGTTTCGTCTAACACTGTTGCAATCTCTACCGAAGCTGGTACTCGTGCATCTGCTGATGCGGTGTTACAGTCTAACATCACTGCTGAAGCTGGTACTCGTGCCACTGCTGATGGTACCCTCCAGTCTAACATCACTGCTGAAGCTGGACTACGTGTATCTGGTGATGCAGCAACTCTTGCATCTGCACAAGCAGACGCGACTTCTAAAGCGAACACTGCTCAAGGTAATGCAATCGCTCACGCTGACGCGCAAGACACTGCACTTATCGGCGACGCATCTGTTGATGGTACTGTCGGTAATACTATTACTGCTCGTATCGCAACTGCTAAATCTCAAGCATCTACGTACACTGACACACAGGTTTCTGCTGAAGCAGCAACACGTCTTGCTGCTGACAATTCATTGTCTCTACGTGCAACCAACCTCGAAGGCCGCGCTTCCGACCTAGAAACAGATATGGGTATCGTCCAATCTGATATCTTAACTGAAGTTGCTGCTCGTGTTGCTGGCGATGGTACGTTACAATCAGCAATCACTGCTGAGACTGCACGTGCTACTGCTGCTGAAGGCGTTAATGCTGCTGCAATCACTGCTGAGACTACACGCGCTACTAATGCTGAAGGCGTAAATGCTACTGCAATCGCAACCGAAACTACACGTGCTACTGGTGTTGAAACAGGTCTACGTACAGACGTTAACGCGAACACTTCTGGTGTTGCTGCAAATGCTGCCGCGATTCAAGTAGAAGTAACCCGCGCTAAAGCAGCAGAAACTGTTAATGCGAACGCAATCGCCGCAGAAACAACTGCTCGCACATCGGGCGACGCTGCGAATGCTACTGCAATCAGTAACGAAATTACTGCTCGCGTTGCTGGCGACCTTGCGTTACGTACTGATGTTGATGCAAACGCACTAGATATCATTGGTCTTGATTCGGATCTATCCTCAGAAATCGCTCGTGCGACTGCTGCGGAAGGTGTTAATGCCGCTGCCATCGCTTCTGAGATTACACGTGCTACTGCTGCTGAAGGTCTTAACGCAACTGCCATCGCTACCGAAACCACTCGTGCTACTGGCATCGAAGCTGGTCTACGTACAGATGTCGACCTAAACACTTCTGGTGTTGCTGCTAACTCTACTGCAATTGCCTCAGAAATAGTACGTGCAAAAGCTGCTGAAGTAGTAAATGCCAATGCAATCTCTGCCGAAGTTATTCGCGCAACCTCTATTGAAGGTGGTTTACGTACTGATGTTGACACTGTAACTTCACGTGTTGATGCAATCGTTGGTACTTCACCACAAACTCTAGACACTTTACAAGAAATCGTTGCTGCATTCGAAGACGCTGACTCAGACATTCAGAATATCATTTCTGCCAACTCTGGTCGTTTGACTGTTAACGAAGGCGACATCGACGCTCTTGAAACACGCGCATCTTCACTTGAAGTACGTGCTACTTCAGTAGAAGGTCGTGCAACTACTCTAGAAGCTTCACAAGCTGTTCAAGACGGACGTTTGGTTGCAAACGAATCTGATATTCTAGGATTGCAGACTAAGCAAGGTTCTGCTACTCTAGTTACTGTTGCTTCAGATCTATCTGGTGCGGTTAACGAACTTCACACCGAAATGGGTCTAGAATCTGCTAAGGTTGCGATCTTAGAAACAGAAATGGACACTGTTGAAGGTCGCGCATCTATCCTAGAAAATCGTGCTGATTCTCTAGATTCAGATGTACTTGTTCACGCAGGTCGTCTAACAGTTAACGAAGGCGACATTGACGGTCTAGAATCTAAAGTTGGCGTTGCCACTCTAGGTACTACTGCTACTAACCTATCTGCTGCTATCAATGAAATCCACTCTGAACTAGATGTTGAAGCTGGTAAAGTTTCTACA
>Ga0102830_1000931_pt1 | contig 11527 bp, 8 predicted proteins | sample ColrivemetaGS703_FD_84511 | JGI IMG/M metagenome (GOLD analysis project Ga0102830, IMG submission 84511) | Estuarine microbial communities from the Columbia River estuary - Freshwater metaG S.703 | ecosystem: Environmental > Aquatic > Marine > Intertidal zone > Estuary | place: USA: Columbia...
CTTTATCCAATGCCTTGCGATGATCCCCGGTGTGTCGCGCTCTGGAGCCACGATTGTGGGCGCTTTGATGCTCGGGTCGAGCAAGCGGGCGGCGGCGGAGTTCTCGTTTTTCCTGTCGATGCCAACGATGGCGGGTGCGTTTGCCTATGATCTTTATAAAAACCGCGACGTTCTGGATGCGAGTGCGATCAATGAGATCGCGGTAGGGTTTATTTTCGCGTTTATTGCTGCCGTTTTGGTTGTGAAGTGGCTTTTGGATTATGTGAGCAAGAATGGTTACGCACTTTTCGGCTGGTGGCGAATCATCGTGGGGAGCGCTGCCTTTGTGGCGCTTTCGCTGGGCTTTTGATCGGATAGGTAACGTAAGCTGACCTATTATGTGCATAATTTTGCAAAATAGGTCAGTCTGGCTGACAAAAACTGACATTTAGGTCAGTAGTCCTGACTTTTCATTTCCTGCGACCCGCTCTAAAACACGATCAAGTGTTTCAGGAGAGGACTGCGCAATGGCTGGTCAGAAGATGTTGAAGTTCATTAATGTAGAGCGTGATATGCCCGAAAAGCGTGTCCCTAATTTACGCAACAAAGACTTTGATGAGATTTACGCACAGTACGCGACCGACAAGGCCGCCGAGCAAGCGAGCCGTTGTAGCCAGTGCGGTGTGCCTTATTGCCAGTCGCATTGCCCGCTTCAGAATAACATTCCAGATTGGCTGCGTCTGACTGCCGAGGGGCGTTTGGAAGAGGCTTATGAGCTATCCCAAGCGACCAACACTTTCCCAGAGATTTGCGGTCGTATTTGCCCGCAGGATCGCCTGTGCGAAGGCAACTGTGTGATCGAACAATCGGGCCACGGGACCGTCACGATTGGCGCTGTTGAAAAGTATATTACGGACACCGCATTCCAAGAGGGTTGGGTCAAGCCGATCCGCCCACATGCGGAACGCCTTGAGAGCGTTGCTATCATCGGCGCGGGTCCGGGTGGCCTTGCAGCGGCTGACATGCTGCGCCGTCAGGGTGTGCAGGTTACTGTCTATGATCGCTATGATCGCGGGGGCGGTTTGCTGACCTATGGCATCCCTGGTTTCAAGCTGGAGAAAGATATCGTCATGCAACGTATGGCGCAGTTGGAAGACGGTGGCGTTGAGTTTGTGATGAATTGTAACGTCGGTGAAGACCTGACGTTTGATGCTATTCGCGGCAAGCACGACGCGCTGCTGATCGCAACTGGCGTCTATAAAACAAGGGATTTGGACCTTGATGGCAACGAAGCCGACGGCATTGTGCGTGCGATTGATTATCTGACTGCGAGCAACCGTGTTTCGTTTGGTGATGTGGTCGAAGAATACGAGAGCGGTGAGCTGAATGCTGCCGGCAAGCGCGTTGTCGTCATCGGTGGTGGCGACACTGCGATGGACTGTGTGCGTACAGCGATCCGTCAGGGTGCGGAGAGCGTGAAGTGTCTGTACCGTCGTGACCGTGCCAACATGCCCGGCTCGCAGCGCGAAGTGCAGAACGCCGAAGAAGAAGGCGTCGAGTTCGTTTGGCTGTCAGCCCCTGCTGGGTTTGAAGGCGATGCGGTGACTGGCGTGAACGTGCAAAAAATGCGCCTAGGCGCGCCTGATGCGGCGGGTCGTCAGATGCCAGAATTGATCGCTGGTGCCGACTATGTTGAGCCTGCCGATTTGGTTGTTAAGGCGCTTGGTTTCGAGCCAGAAGACCTGCCTGCTCTTTGGGGTGTGGAAGGGTTGGAAGTGACCCGCTGGGGCACGATCAAGGCCGAGTTCACAACAGGTCAAACGAGCCTTGAGGGTGTGTTTGCGGCTGGTGATATCGTGCGCGGTGCGTCGTTGGTTGTTTGGGCCATCAAAGATGGTCGTGATGCTGCAGAAGCGATCCTGTCCTACCTGAACCAAGTTGAAGCCGTCGCTGCAGAGTAAGTCACAACACGTGCACAACCTGTGCACCGCACGTGCACCGAAATGTCACCGCATAAACCGCAATAGGTCAGCATCGCTGATACGGAGAGTGAAGAATGTCTAAACATCTGATCGCCGCCTTGATTGGCCTTTTGCCTGTAGCGGGCAGTGCGCAGACGTTTTCTGTCCCTGATGGTTGCGAGGGCGTGGTCACTGTTCAGCAAAAGGGCTGTTTGTTGGTCAATATCTGGCAGTGTTCGGCTGACCCTGAGGGTGACAAATGGATTGGCCTATTCTCAGAGGCGGGGCTGTATTCTGTGCAGCACGTCGATCGTGAGTTTCAGTGGTTAGAGGCGTTCAAGATGTCTGGCAGCGAGGCGTTGGTTCAGCCTGCTGATGACCCTGCGTCAATGACCGAGCTGCTTGAGAATGGCTTGGACACCTATGAATTTGTGATCGACAAAGAAAGTGGTGCCGAGCGCACGGTTGGATTTGATACGCTGACAGGTGTTGAAACTGTCATCGACGGCGAGCCGCTTTTGCAGACCGAGTTTGAGGGTCAGACCTTGGCCGAGGACGGCAGTGTCATCGACATGAGTGGTGGTCGTCAGTGGGTCAGCGCCAAGCACCGCCTGTTCTTTTTTGGCGAAAGCTGGGATGCGGGGAATCCAGAGGCGTCGGTTGATCTGTCCCCTGTGGAATTCATCTATCCAGATGAGGCGGGCTTCTTTTCCGAGAACCCAAAGTTTGAATGCGGCGTAATCGAATCGCGGTTTACGAAGTGAAGCGGCTGGCGATCATAGGATTGCTGATGACACCTATGGGTGTGCAAGCTGCGGCGTTTCAATTGCCTGTGGGCTGCACGGCCTATCTGACGGTGCATGACAATAACTGTCAGGTTGATCACCACTTTCGCTGTGACGGTGATCCTGCGGGAATCCAACGTCGTGTGACGCTTTCCGAAGAAGGAATGTTGTTCATGGGGCAGATCGATTCCGAGACACAGTGGGTCGAGAGTTTTCACGCGCTTAGCGGTCATACCGAGAGATTAGAGTCTAATCCTGCTGATCCTGCGTCTTTGTCCGCGTTGCTGGCGACGGGTCACGATAGTTTCGACTTCTTTACGCAGTCCCCCGAGATAGGTCGCACGCGTTATGTCGGTGAGGATAGTCTGACGGGGCGCACCGTTGTTATTGACGATGTTACCCTAGACGAGACCCGCTATTCGCTGACGGCATTTAGCCCCGCTGGTGTAGAGCTTTGGCGCGCGAAGGGCCATGAGTTTATCAGCCGCGACTGGCGCATGTTTTTGTCGGGCAAGGGCGTTGTGACCACGCCGACAGACAGATTTGAGAAAAACGACGAACCTGTGGAGTTTATCTTCCCAGGGGAGGCCGGATTTCTATCACCTAAACCCAAGCACGGCTGCGGCGCACTGATGTCCCAAGCCCCCGAATTGCAGGAGTATTCCAATGACCACATTTGATCAAAACTGGGTTGAGGCCGAAGAGGCGAAGCGCAAGTGGATGGCCGAGAATGGCCTTTATGCCGCTGAGGATGAGCATAGCTCTTGTGGCGTTGGCCTTGTGGTTTCTATCGAGGGCAAGGCGTCGCGTTCGGTTGTCGAAAAGGGCATTAACGCGCTCAAGGCCGTTTGGCACCGTGGTGCTGTCGATGCGGATGGTAAGACTGGCGACGGCGCTGGTATTCACGTGCAAATCCCTGCGCCTTTCTTTTACGATCAGGTCCGCCGCACAGGTCACGAGCCTGCGATGGACAAGCTGATTGCGGTTGGTCAGGTGTTCCTGCCCCGCACTGATTTTGGCGCCCAAGAGCGGTGCCGCACGATTGTTGAGACCGAAGTTCTGCGCATGGGTCACTATATTTACGGCTGGCGCCATGTGCCTGTGAACAACTCTGTCTTGGGCGAAAAGGCGAACGCAACACGCCCTGAGATCGAGCAGATTTTGATCCGCAACGAGAAGGGCATTGATGACGAGCAGTTCGAGCGCGAACTCTACATCATCCGTCGCCGTATCGAGAAGGCGACTGCGATTGTGAACGGGTTCTATATCTGTTCGCTGTCCTGCCGTTCGATCATTTATAAGGGCATGATGCTGGCCGAGCAGGTTGCCGAATTCTATCCTGATTTGATGGACGAGCGGTTCGAATCCGCGTTTGCGATCTATCACCAGCGTTATTCCACCAACACATTCCCTCAGTGGCATTTGGCCCAGCCGTTCCGCATGTTGGCGCATAACGGCGAGATCAACACGCTGAAGGGCAACGTCAACTGGATGCGCTCTCACGAGATCCGCATGGCGTCGTCTGCTTTTGGGGACCGTGCTGAGGATATCAAGCCGATCATTCCCGCGAATGCGTCGGATTCGTCTGCGTTAGACTCTGTTTTTGAAGTTCTCGTGCGCGCTGGTCGTAATGCGCCAATGGCGAAAACGATGCTGGTTCCAGAGGCTTGGTCGCAGCAAGCGGTCGAGATGAAGCAGTCTTGGCAGGACATGTACGGCTATTGCAACGCGGTGATGGAGCCATGGGATGGCCCTGCTGCATTGGCGATGACAGACGGTCGTTGGGTTTGCGGTGGTCTTGACCGTAACGGCCTGCGTCCGCTGCGCTATGTCGTGACAGGTGACGGGCTTTTGGTGGCTGGTTCCGAGGTCGGCATGGTGCCTGTGGATGAGGCGACTGTTGTCGAAAAAGGCGCGCTTGGTCCGGGGCAGATGATCGCCGTGGATATGCAAGAAGGTCGTTTGTACCGCGATGAAGAGCTGAAAGATAAGCTCGCTGCTGCGCAGCCGTTTGGCGAGTGGGTCGAGAAGGTTGTTGATCTCAACGACATGATGCGTGACGTCGATGAAAAGGCACTGTTTAGCGGTGCTGAATTGCGCAAGCGTCAGGTTGCGGCGGGCTATTCCATCGAAGAGTTGGAACAGGTTCTGGCCCCGATGGCCGAGGACGGCAAAGAAATGATCGCCTCGATGGGTGATGATACGCCGAGCGCTGTTTTGTCGAAGCAATATCGTCCGCTGTCGCATTTCTTCCGTCAGAATTTCTCTCAGGTCACGAACCCGCCAATCGATAGTTTGCGCGAAAGCCGTGTGATGTCGCTTAAGACCCGTTTCGGGAACCTTAAGAACGTGTTGGACGAAGATGGGTCACAAACCGAGATTTTGGTTCTGGAAAGCCCGTTTGTGGCCAACGCCGAATTTGGTGAAATGATGAAGCATTTCGGTGATACAGTGACTGTTATTGACTGTACTTTCACCAAGGGTGCCGACCATCTGCGTCAGGGTCTGGAGCGTATTCGCGCAGAGGCCGCTGATGCGGTATCTTCGGGAGCTGGCCATATCGTTTTGACCGATCAGCATCAGTCCGAAGAGCGGATCGGCATGCCGATGATTTTGGCGACGAGTGCGGTGCATTCTGGTCTGACGGCCAAGGGTTTGCGCACGTTCTGTTCGTTGAACGTCCGTTCTGCGGAATGTGTTGATCCACATTATTTTGCCGTGCTGATCGGCTGTGGTGCGACGACTGTGAACGCCTATTTGGCGCAGGATAGTATTGCGAACCGTGTTGAGCGTGGCTTGATTGAAGGCACGCTGCTGGAGGCTGTTCACCGCTATAAGGCGGCTGTTGATGCGGGTCTGTTGAAGATCATGTCGAAGATGGGGATTTCGGTTCTGTCGTCTTATCGCGGTGGTTTGAACTTTGAAGCTGTTGGCCTGTCGCGCGCGATGGTTGCCGAGTATTTCCCCGGTATGCAGTCACGTATTTCTGGGATCGGGACGACGGGTATTCAGACAAAGACCGAAGAAGTTCATGCTCGCGGTTGGCAGGGACAAACGGATGTCTTGCCAGTTGGTGGTTTCTACAAGTCCCGTCGCTCGGGTGAAAAGCACGCTTGGGAAGCGCAGACGATGCACATGTTGCAGGCGGCTTGTGCGAATGCGTCCTATTCGATGTGGAAGCAATATTCCAAATCCATGCAGGCAAATCCGCCAATCCACTTGCGCGATTTGTTGGCGATTAAGCCGCTTGGCACGGCCATTCCGATTGAAGAAGTAGAGTCTATTACGGCCATTCGTAAGCGTTTTGTGACGCCCGGTATGTCCTTGGGCGCGCTTTCACCTGAGGCGCATAAGACGCTGAACGTCGCGATGAACCGTATTGGCGCGAAGTCGGACAGTGGTGAGGGCGGTGAAGATCCAGCGCACTTTAACCCAGAGCCGAACGGCGACAATCCATCTGCGAAAATCAAGCAGGTTGCCTCTGGTCGCTTTGGTGTGACAGCCGAGTATCTGAACGCTTGTGAAGAGTTGGAGATCAAAGTTGCCCAAGGTGCGAAACCGGGTGAAGGTGGTCAGCTTCCGGGGATGAAGGTCACGGATTTGATTGCGCGTCTGCGTCATTCGACGAAAGGCGTGACCCTGATTTCGCCGCCGCCGCACCACGATATCTATTCGATCGAGGATCTGGCGCAGCTGATTTACGACCTGAAGCAGATCAACCCGCGCTGTAAGGTGACGGTCAAGTTGGTCGCGTCCTCTGGTGTTGGTACGATTGCCGCTGGTGTTGCAAAGGCAAAGGCCGATGTGATCCTGATTTCGGGTCACAATGGCGGCACGGGTGCTAGCCCTGGTACGTCGATCAAATACGCTGGTTTGCCGTGGGAAATGGGTTTGACGGAAGCACACCAAGTGCTTGCAATGAACAACCTGCGCGACCGTATTACGCTGCGGACAGATGGTGGTTTGCGCACTGGTCGTGACATTGTCATGGCGGCGATGCTGGGTGCCGAAGAGTATGGTATCGGCACGGCGGCATTGATCGCGATGGGCTGTATCATGGTGCGTCAATGTCAGTCGAACACATGCCCTGTCGGTGTGTGTACGCAAGACGAGGCGCTGCGCAAGAAGTTCACAGGAAACGCCGATAAGGTTGTGAACCTGATCACGTTCTACGCGTCCGAAGTCCGTGAGATTTTGGCAAGCATTGGTGCGCGGTCCTTGGATGATGTGATTGGCCGTACTGATCTGCTGACGCAGGTTTCGCGTGGTTCTGCACATCTGGATGATCTCGACCTGAACCCGCTGTTGATCACGGTCGATGGGTCGAAATCCATTGTCTATAATCGCGATAAGCCACGTAACCCTGTGGATGATACGCTTGATGCGCAGATCGTTCAGGATGCCGCGCGTTTCCTGAATGACGGCGAAAAGATGCAGCTAGATTATGCGGTGCAGAATACGCTGCGCACAATCGGGACGCGCACGTCGAGCCATATTGTCCAGAAGTTCGGGATGCGGAACAATCTACAGCATGACCACCTAACGGTGAAACTGCGCGGCTCTGCTGGTCAGTCGCTGGGTGCATTTGCAGCGCCTGGTCTGAAGCTGGAAGTGTCGGGCGATGCCAACGATTATGTTGGTAAGGGTCTGTCTGGTGGTTTGATCGTTGTGCGTCCGCCGATGAGTTCGCCTTTGGTGGCCTCGGAAAACACGATTATTGGAAACACTGTGCTCTATGGTGCAACGGCTGGTTATCTGTTTGCAGCAGGTCGTGCAGGCGAGCGTTTCGCGGTGCGCAACTCTGGCGCGTCAGTGGTGATCGAGGGCTGTGGCACGAACGGTTGTGAATATATGACCGGTGGTGTGGCAGTGATCCTTGGATCGATTGGTGCGAACTTTGGTGCGGGGATGACGGGCGGTATGGCCTATCTTTACGATCCAAAGGGCGAGACTGCCGATCTGATCAACATGGAAACGCTGGTGACTTGTCCTGTGACCGTGGCCCATTGGGAAGAGCAGTTGCTTGCACTTGTGACGCGTCACCATGCGGAATCTGGCAGCGTAAAAGCTGCCGCGATTTTGCAAGATTGGGACGCGGAAAAGGCCAACTTTGTGCAGGTTTGCCCAAAGGAAATGCTGATCCATCTTAAGCACCCGCTGAGCGTTGAAAAGGCGGCTATTCCTGCCGAATAGGCGCAAAGGCCTTTATTGAAAATGGAAACAGCCAAGGCCAAGTCGCCTTGGCTGTTTTCGTTTGTGGGGGTTTGAAGCGTGGGAAGTAGGCTTGACCCAATAGCCCAACCCTGTGACTTATGGGACATGGCAAAACCCGCGAAACCAAAGAAGAAGCCTGCCCCGAAAACCCAAGCCGCGCCGCGCCTTGGGCTGCGTCGTCGTGTGGCGCGTTTGTTGTTTCGTGGCGTGGTTCTGGTCGTCCTAATTGCCGCATTCCTGACGCTCGTTTTCAAAATTTTTAATCCGCCAACGACCCCTTATATGTTTTCGGAAAGCAGACGATTGGGCGGTGTTTCGCAGGAATGGGCATCACTGGATGAGATCGCTCCTGTGATGGCCCGCTCGGCGGTTGCTGCTGAGGATGCGAATTTCTGCCTGCATTGGGGGCTGGATGTGAAGGCGATTGAGGCGGCCTTGGATGCAGGCGGCACGCGCGGTGCATCGACAATTAGCCAACAGGTCGTGAAGAACGTGTTTCTGATGCAGGACCGCAGCTGGATCAGGAAAGCTATAGAGGCGTTGTGGACGCCCATGACCGAGGTGATTTGGTCAAAGCGGCGAATTTTGGAGCTATATCTGAACGTTGCCGAATTTGGTGAAGGTGTGTTTGGGGTGCAGGCGGGAGCGCAATATTACTTTGGCGTTGATGCTGCTGACCTGTCGGCTTTACAGGCCGCGCGATTGGCTGCTGTTTTGCCAAACCCCAAGGAGCGTAACGCTGCAAATCCGACGTCATACCTGCGGAAGCGTACAAAATCGATTATGGATGGTGCCGCGACTATTGCCGCCGATGGTCGTGCGGGCTGCTTTACTGACTGATCGCCCATTGAAAGATGGCTGCAGTTACGGCATTGATATGAGACCCAACCCACAGAAGAAATTGACAGATGAACCGCCTGTATCACTTCCCGCTCTCCCCGTTTTCTCGCAAGGTCCGCCTTTCGTTGGCTGAAAAGCGTATCGAGGTGGAGCTGGTTGAAGAGCGGTATTGGGAGCAAGATCCTGATTTTCTGCGCCGCAACCCAGCGGGCAAGGTTCCCGTCTTGAAGATGGGCAACCGCACGTTTGCGGATAGCACAGCAATTTGCGAGTATCTTGAGGAGGCATTTCCGACGCCTTCCCTGTTGCCGAAATCTGCGGAGGATCGGTATGAGGTACGCCGATTGGTCGCTTGGTTTGATGACAAGTTTCACGCCGAGGTCACGGCGAAACTGATTGGTGAACGCGTGTTTCGCAAGATTATGGGTACAGGGTATCCTGACAGCACAAACGTGAAAACGGGTGCGCGGGCGATTAAGTACCATTTGGATTATATGGCTTCGCTTTTGGAGCAGCGCCGTTGGTTGGCGGGCAATGAAATGTCACTGGCCGATTTCGCCGCTGCGGCCCAATTGTCCTGTTTAGACTATATTTCTGACGTCGATTGGAACCGGTCCGAGGTCGTGAAAGATTGGTATGCCAAAATCAAGTCGCGCCCCGCGTTCCGGTCTTTGTTGGCCGATCAGGTGTCTGGATTTCCGCCGCCGCGTCACTATGCTGACCTCGACTTTTAAGTTCCGATGGCCGACCTCCAGCAACGCTTGGTCGACTATGCGCTAGAGGTTGGGTTTGCGAAGGTCGGGTTTTGCAGACCTGACGCTGTGCCTGAATTGCCCGAACGATTGGCCGCGTTTGTTGATGCAGGGATGCATGGGCAAATGGGGTGGATGGCGGAACGCATGAATTGGCGCGGGAGTGCTGCTGCGCTTTGGCCAGAGGCGAAGACCGTCATTATGCTGGCCGAGAGCTATACGCCCGAGCATGATCCGTTGGCTGTTTTTGATAAGGCTGATGCGGGTGCGATTTCGGTTTATGCCCAGAATAGAGACTATCATGATATCGTGAAGAAGCGGCTCAAGAACGTTGGCCGTTGGTTGATTGCTCACGACCAAGCGGCCGAAATTAAGGTGTTTGTGGATACCGCCCCTGTGATGGAAAAGCCGCTGGCGCAGGCCGCTGGGATCGGGTGGCAGGGGAAGCATACGAACCTGCTTTCCCGTGATTTGGGGTCTTGGTTTTTCCTTGGGGCGATTTTTACGACGTTAGAATTCGAGACTAACACGGCAGAAGTGAGCCATTGTGGGTCTTGCACGGCGTGTTTGGATGTGTGCCCGACGGATGCGTTTCCTGCGCCTTATAGGCTCGATGCACGACGCTGCATTTCGTATTTGACGATTGAGCATAAGGGGCCTGTTGATCCGGAATTGCGGGCCAAGATGGGCAGTCACATATATGGTTGTGACGATTGTCTGGCGGCCTGTCCTTGGAACAAATTTGCGGTTGAGGCGCGTGAAGTCAGGTATGCCGCGAGGGATGATCTGATTGCGCCACCTTTGGCGGAGCTCGCGGGGTTGGATGATGCGGCGTTTCGTGAGAAGTTTTCGGGGTCGCCGATCAAGCGGATCGGGCGGGATCGCTTTGTGCGCAATGTGGCTTATGCGATTGGGAATTCGGGCGATCAGGCATTGTTAGGGTCTGTTTTGCCACTGGTGAATGATGCGGATGAGGCTGTTGCAGATGCGGCCCGTTGGGCAGTTGAGAGGTTATCGTGATGCAGCCGTTACGCGGGATATTATACAAGGTTTTGTCGGTTTGCGTGTTTCTTGCGATGGCGAGTTTGATCAAGGCGACGTCAGGCGAAGTGCCTCCCGGTGAGGCGGTGTTTTTCCGGTCGATTTTTGCGCTGCCTGTGATTGTCGCTTGGCTGATTATGCGCGGCGAGTTGCGGCATGGGCTGGAGACCAAAAACCCGATGGGCCATGTTTGGCGCGGGGTTGTGGGGACGACGGCGATGGGGCTGGGGTTTGCTGGCCTTGGGCTGCTGCCGCTTCCTGAGGTGACGGCGATTGGCTATGCTGCGCCGATCCTCGTGGTTGTGTTTGCGGCGATGTTTTTGAACGAAGAGGTGAAGGCGTTTCGATTGTCAGCTGTGGCCTTGGGCATGGTCGGGGTGATGATCGTGCTTTCGCCAAGGTTATCGGTCGGGGCGGAGTTGGGCACGGCGGAGACCTTGGGCGCGGTTGTCGTTTTGATGGGGGCGGTTTGTGCGGCGTTGGCGCAGGTGTTTGTGCGCAAGTTGGTCAACACCGAGGGCACAGCGGCGATTGTGTTTTGGTTTTCGGTCACGGCGACGCTGATGTCACTGCTGAGCCTGCCTTGGGGCTGGGCCATGCCGAGCGTTTCGACGTTTTTGATGCTCGCCTTGGCGGGGTTGCTGGGTGGGGTCGGGCAGATTTTGCTGACGTCGAGCTACCGTTATGCGGATGCGTCTTTGGTCGCGCCGTTTGAATATACGTCGATGATCTTGGCGCTGGGCGTCGGGTTCTTCGTGTTTGGCGAAGTGCCGACGGGGACGATGATTTTGGGTGCTTGTGTGGTGATCTTTGCGGGGCTTTTGATTATCTGGCGCGAACGAAAGCTGGGGTTGCAGCGGGCCGAGCAGCGTAAGGCGATGGGGCATGTTGGGGGGAAGTGAAGTTATGGAAAATCGATTTCAACTGCTTGAGCGAGGCGAAATTTGTCGTTTTA
>Ga0102830_1000937_pt1 | contig 11487 bp, 13 predicted proteins | sample ColrivemetaGS703_FD_84511 | JGI IMG/M metagenome (GOLD analysis project Ga0102830, IMG submission 84511) | Estuarine microbial communities from the Columbia River estuary - Freshwater metaG S.703 | ecosystem: Environmental > Aquatic > Marine > Intertidal zone > Estuary | place: USA: Columbia...
ACTCGATTACTAAGAAGTGTGAATTAGTTGTTGAATCAAGATTACCGGAAACGGATATTGAGGAGACTGACGATGACACTGAAACAGATCTCATCCCTGTGGTGGATCAAACAATAAACATATTTAAATACGAAATGGTAAAAATGTGTATCGACACAGTTTTGACTGAGGGTGTCCCCGACGATCCGGGTATGGGACTATTCTCCCAAGAAATAAGTATACCATTCAAAATCGCATTTAATACATTAATAAAATACGGAATTTTAATAGAATCTGAAGATGAGTAATAAACAAGAAAATATAGACAAATTAGAGTCCGCTTACGGTCGATTAGAAAATAACCAATACAAGGTTTATTTTTTAACTTATGATACGAAGTCAAACGCCAGAGCATCGGTTAAATACATCTACGATACCGCACAAACCTTAAGAGATTCGGGTATTGATGCAAGAATCTTAGTTGAGGATAAAACATACGGTGGAGTATCGTCATGGTTAGGTGATAGATATGCGGACATTCCGGTTCAAACCATTAAGGAGGATCAAGTACAAATGTCTATTGATGATGTTTTAGTGGTACCTGAGTACTACTCAAATGTCTTAGAACAATTGGCGGGAGTTAGATGTACAAAAGTCATGTTAATACAACAGACTGAGTATATTTTTGAAACATTACCTGTTGGTAGTAGATGGAAGGATTATGGATTTGATAAGGTGATCACCACAACAGACGCCAGTAAAAAATACATACAATCAATTTTCCCCGAATCATTGGTTTTCATCAACCCACCTAAGATTGGTGATCACTTTAAAAAATCGGAGAAACCAATTAAACCATACATCGCAATCAGTGCAAGAGACCGTGGACAACACAGAAGAGTTATTTCTGAGTTTTATTTAAGGTATCCGCAACTAAGATGGATCACCTTTAGAGATATGGTTCAAATCCCATACGATGAATTTCCAAGCATTTTACAGGAATGTATGTGTTCTGTTTGGTTGGATGAGGAATCCACATTCGGAACGTTTCCATTGGAATCTATGAAGTGTGAGGTTCCTGTTATTGGTAAAATCCCTAATACCGAACCTGATTGGTTAGGTGAAAACGGTATTTGGTCATATGATCTTACAAAGATTGTTGAACTTTTAGGTACCTATGTTTTAGCTTGGTTAGAGGGGATAACAATCACTGAAGAGATTAAAGAGAAAATGAAGTCGACACTGTTACCATATAGTGATGACATTATCGATAACAATGTTATTTCAATCTTCAACTCGTTTAAGAGTACAAGGATGACGACAATTGAAAATGCATTAGAAAAATTAAAAGAAGAAACAGAATCATGAAAAATATAAGTGTCATTTTACCATTACATAGTTTAGATGGTGATTATTTAGAAATGTTCAATAATGCGGTATTATCGGTGGAACAATTTCACGATGATGTAAAATTAGTAATTGTTGGAACCACAGAAGTTGCGAAGTCATTAACCAAAGAGGGTATTAGTGATAAATTAGAAATCACCATTTTAGAAAATACTGGCGAAACAGACTTCTGCTCACAGGTTAATTTTGGTATCGAGAATTGCGATACCGAATGGTTTTCTATTTTAGAGGTTGACGATGTTTACACGTCTAATTGGTTAAACAGTATTAATGAGTATAGATCAGTAAATGAAAACGTTGATGTATTCCTCCCTATCGTTAAAGACGTTAATGTTGAAGGTAAATTCCTAAACTTCACAAACGAATCCGTTTGGGCTTATGGGTTTTCGGAAGCACAAGGTATGATTGATAACGAATTGTTATTAGAGTATCAAAACTACCAAACTAGTGGTGGTTTGTACAGAACATCTTCAATTAAGGAGAATGGATCATTCAAAGAAAATATTAAACTAACGTTCAGTTATGAGTTTTTACTTCGACTCACCCACAATGGCGTTAAAATCATGGTAGTACCAAGAATCGGGTATCAACATGTTAACTTTAGAGAAGATTCACTTTTTTGGTCATATAAAAATGACGAGACTAAAAGTTTAAAAGGTGATGAAGCGAAGTTTTGGTTGGAGACAGCCAAAAAAGAGTTCTTTTTTAAGAATAAAAGAGAAGTTACTTATGTAGAGAATTAATGCCGAGAAAACGTACCCAAAAGATTTACTTTGGGGAGGAACAAGAACAAGCGGTAGTACGATACTTAGAATCCGAAAACGAAGATGAAAAGAACAAGATATTCAGAGAATATTTAGAAAAACCTCTCATTATAATGGTGGAAAGTATTATTCGTCGTTATAAACTTTATAGGAAGGAATACGATTTTAATGAAGTCCATACGGATACCATGTCATTTCTTATGACTAAGATCAGTAAATTCGACCACACTAAAAACTATAAAGCTTACTCATACTTCGGCACCATCTGTAAAAACTACTTGATGGGGACCATTCAAAAGGATCAGAAGGAGATTAATCGTTCCATATCCTATGAAGACATCTCCTCTAGTTTAGAGGACAGGGCTGATATGTCATATGTAATTGATGAGGAGACTTTAGATTACAGAAACGTTGTGGTTAAACTCACAACTGATTTAGAAATATTTATTGAAGAAGAAGATTTAAATGAGAATGAGACAAAACTCGGTTACGCGTTAATCGAGGTTTTCTCAAACTTTGATAAGATCTTCCAAGTTGGTGACGGTAATAAATTCAATAAGAATTTAATATTATTGTCCCTTAGGGAAATGACTTCTTTATCTACAAAAGAAATACGGATTGCGATGAAAAAGTATAAAAAACTATACGAAACCATCATGATCAAGTTCATAAATAATTAATTATAACCTATTTATAGGGTATGAAGAGAAGTAGAAACATTTTATCACTTGATACCGACTCTGCCCTTGCACTTATGCAAGAAATCTACAACGATGTTGTGGAACAAAAGAGTATTGCATCTTTAATAACCAAAAAAATGTTAAGTTTTATGAAGGAGGCCGAAGACATGAGTGTCATTGGTCCTGTTATTAAGGAACAACAGAAAATTTTAAATGACTGTGTGGAAAAAAAGATCTCATTAGTTAAATTACAAAGTGTTTTACTAAAACAGATGGGTAATGGTAATTCACAACAAATGGGAGGTAAATTAGACCTAACCGAAGAAGATCGAATTCTATTAGAGAAATTAATGGATGATGGTAATGAGTCTACGGGGACTCAAAAATATGATGTCTAATGAGTAAAGCGAAAAGAATAAGGAAACAGATTAAATCTAAGATAGAGGTCATCAAAAAAATTAATGAGGACCCCAAAAAAACTGCGGATGATCTTTTCGACCTTTATTTAGATGACCTACCAAGTTCACAGGATTTTTTAGGTAAAAAGTTAGATAACTTCAAAGAAAAACGTAGTAAGAAAAAAGATAATAATGAATCTATTTTCGACGGTATATTAGATATCGCCAATTCATTCTTATCAGATAAAGAATCGAAAGTAAAAGTCAAAGAGGGTAAACCAAAACACATTAATGAAGGTTCCGCAAAACTAAAAAAAATGGGATTGCAGGCTGCGAAAAAGACAGTACCTCAAATTAAAAAAATAACATTAGATTCGATAAAACAAACTCTTTTTGTGGGGTCAGATAGTATTTGTGGTGTGGATAGTAATCTACCTTACGATACTATGACGATTAAACCCGGTGAATTCGATTTTTTAAACGTTTTACAAGTCGACCCAACAACTTCTTTAGGTATTATTGCATATGAACCCGAATCTCCCGTTATTGGGGATGTGAAGATGAATAGAGACCTCTATTCCACATTTTCGGCACCATACTCGTTTGTTAGTAAATCTGGAAATAATCTTTTTGATTTAGAATGGGATTCAAATAATCAAGAATACCAAGTCTCAGGTTTACATCAAAGCGTTCCATCAATAAAAATTGAAGAGTTTTTAACCGATTACTACGGATCAATTGAGATGCCTAATAGTGACGCAATTATTAAGAATGCGATGTTACTCACATTACAGGGTGATGGTGAGAACCCATTACTCTTTGATAAAGGGATGAATGATTTAAACAGACTTTGTCAGAAATTATTTAAAATATGTGGATCCCCTGAAGAATCGGGTTTAATTCAAACCACGGCATCCTCCTTTAATGAGAACGATGAAGATATTCAGAGATACTTTGATTTCAACGATGTTGAAGGTATTGATTTAGATGATGAAGACGCAAGATATCGTAAAGTACTAAGATTTAGAGACTGTGGTAATTTTGAAATACCACTGAGTGCTGAGGGATTTGAGGACTTTGTTTATCTAAGTGGTAATCACAATTTAAATAGTGCGGTAAGTAATGCGATAAATAACGCGGCAAAAGATGCGTTCGAACAGAGTGAAGGATCTATACCATTGGAGAATTTCCAACTATCTCTCATGAATGCATTTATTTTAAATTTACCTAAGGCGTTAGTGATGGCAGCACTTTCACCGAAGGTTTTCCTACCATTTGTTTTGGTTTATAAACAACTTAAGGGAGTTGCATTAGACATTAAGAGATTGATGAGTCTTATGTGGAAATTATTTAGTACAATTATCAAGGAAATTTTTTGGAAATTCATACAAGAATTTTGGAAAATACTTAAAGGTGAACTTTTATCTTTTGTTGCCAATTTGGCTAAAAAAATTCTTAAGAAAAAATATAAAAGATACGTCACTATTATAACCGCATTAATTGCACTTTTAACTAAGATACTTAAAACGGGTATTGACAACTGTTATGATTTATTCAATAGTATTATAACGGCGATAACCGCCGTGTTAGGGGCTAAAGGTCCCGCATTAAATGTGCCGGGATTACTACTTTCTTTTTCAGACCTTTTACCGGGTTATAGTACTGATCGATCAGTAATGAACATCAGTGAAAGATTAGCGGCCGCAGGTATCGATGTAGGACCAATCTACGGAGATTCGAATGAATTGGTGGATTTAGTTAAATCAATTGTTGAAGGTAATAGTGAGGAAATAGATCAAAACTCATACGTTGTATCCGCTAGTAAGTTTACGGTGATACCAACGGCAATGGGTCCCGTTCCATTACCGCCGGGTTACATATCAATGACAGGTAAACTATTTTAATATGGATAAGAATAAGATTATAGAAATTGTAAAAGATCCCTCCGTTAAATCAAATAAAGATTTAAATGATGGTTTGGATTTTTTAGATAAGGAATTCGAAAAGACTAAGGAAAGTATTGTTCTTTTAACGAGGTATTTGGATAAGGTTGAACTAGCGTATCAACAAATTAACGATGAGGTTAATAAAAGAGTAATTAATGTATGAGTAGTATAATTAGAATTGGTTTAGTTGTCGATAATAACGACCCTAAAGGTGTTGGTAGAGTTCGTTGGGCAGTTCCGGGTGAATCTACAGGACCCAAAGAGGGTGCGACGACGTATAAAAAATGGGACATCAAAGACCCATTTTGTGCATCACCATTCTTACCCACAAACATTAACTTCATACCCGAAAAAGGTCAAGCAATTAAAGTAATTAGTTATGACCCCGATAATGAAACAATAAACCAAGAATACATTGCGGGACCATTTGCAACGTCCCACGATTGGAATTCTCAGATATACTCCGAACAAATGGTTTTCACATCTTATGGTGTGGCATTCCAACAACCACAAGACATTTTTAAAGAAGGGTCTGAAGTTACGGTTGAAAAAGAATCACAAGGGTCAATACCTAAAAAAACTGACTACGCTATATCGGGTAAGTACGGTTCCGATCTTTTATTTACTGAAAATGGGTTACAATTAAGAGGTGGTAAACTTTATGTGAAAGATTCACTTAAAGATAAACAGAAAAGGAAGAAAATATTAGAACATCCATTGATGTCTGATACACAATCTAGACTTTACCTTAAAAAATTTGGAACCAAAAAAGAATCGAAAGAGGTTGAGGTGCCATTCACGAAGATACCCGTTAAGAAATTAAATTACGTTGTTGAATACGATGTAGACGATTTAGTTAATCCGACAGAGGTTAGATTCTACATCTACAAAGTAAAAGATAACTATGGAGAAACCTTTTTAACTAGTGTTTTTAACAGTAACACTGCGGAGGATCTAACCACGTTCTCAACTAACGTTAAATTAATCAATACGGATAATAGTCAAACTACCCCAACATTTGTTCTTCCTGTAGGAACAATAAAATCCGCATATATTGAAATTAGAACATCTATTTGTTCACTTAATGATGAAGGTATACAATATTTTGTAGGAACGATAAGGGATCATAATTCCCTACACCCCTTTTATTTTAGACCTTCAAAGGCGTTAAAAGATAAAGTTGGTCAAGAATCTTCGGATTTCTTAACGAAGGTGTCACCAAACTGCGTTAAAGGTACCAATTTAGGTGCGGGGTTAGTTTTTGATCCTGTGAACAGTTCACCCAAACCAGAAAATGGTAAGGAAAAGAAATTAGTACTTAAAACTGTTTCGGCAAATAAAGAACAATCATTCTCGGCATTAGTTGCGGATAAAACATATTTTCTATCTACAGATACAAATGAAGTGGGTAAGAAAACAGTCCCATTTAATGGTTTAGATAAATATGATTTAACACAGGATGACTATCTAACTAAGATTGAACCTAACACCTACGCATTAGTTAGGGGGGAAACCTTGGTTGAATTCCTAAAACAAGTTGTAACGGTAATTGAAAGACACCGACACAATCCAACAAAGACTATGGTAACTAATGGGTTCGAAGATTACACTAAACTGAAGAACTTGGTTGACTCATTAGAGTCAGATATTTTAAATAAATCGATTAGAATAAACTAATCGGATATTTATAATATAAACACTTTAAAGATGTCATATTATCGTTCATATTTTGATAAGAATAACACTATCATCAAAGACTCTCAGGTAAACACTGCGAAGAACCCAACCACGGAAATTTTCTATGGGTCGGGGTTCTCTAAGTTTATCTTCAAAGTCGATTTTACCGACCTCATCCAAAAAGTTGTTGATGGGTCATTTGTTGTGACTCCACAAACAAAACATTACTTAAACTTAACTAATACCATATTTGGTGATGAGACATTCTTAGGTGCCAAAAGAGGGACTGGAAGGGAAAGAGCAACATCGTTCGACCTAATTATTTTTAAAGTTCCTGAGGATTGGGATGAAGGTATTGGTTTTGACTACGAAGATTCGGGTTACGATTATACAACAGGAAATAAGACTTTCAACGAAAGACCTTCGAATTGGTTTAACAAAAACTCCATCGATGAATGGGCACAAAGTGGTATATACTCCACTAACCCAATAATCATTGATACCATACATTTTGATAATGGTAATGAGAATTTAAGGTCTGATATTACGAATTATGTTAACTCAATAATTAACGGAGCTTTAGACTATGGTTTAGGGATCGCATTTGCCCCGTATTTCGAGGGTATGAATGTTTCGGTAGATAAGTCCACCGCATTTTTTACAAAGTACACACAGACATTCTTCGAACCTTTCGTTGAATCTGTTTTTGACGATAGAATCTTAGATGATAGATTAAACTTTATAGAGAAAACAGATCAAAATCTTTATTTATACGTCAATAAAGAAACAAACTTCTATGATTTAGATATTTTACCTACAGTCGATATTTTAGATAGTACCAAAACACCTATCGTTGGATTAACCGACCTCCTTACTGAAAAAATTAGGAAAGGGGTTTATAAAGTTACTTTTGGTATCGATGGGTTATGCGATGGTAAAAGATTTTTCTACGATGTGTGGAAGGGTGTGAGTGTTGATGGAAACAGTATTGGTGATATAACACAGAAATTTGTTCCAAAACCATACTCATCTAAATTTAGTATCGGGGAAAACCAAACTGAAGTAAATAAGTATGTTGTTCAATTTTCAGGAATAAAACAAAACGAAAAAATTAAATCAGGTGAGGTGAGGAAAGTCACGACGATATTCAAATCAATGAACCTTTCAACAAACGAATTATTTGACCAATCATATTATAGGGTTTTCGTTAAAGAAGGTCACACAAATGTAAATGTCTTTGATTGGACACCTATGGATGTCACATCTGAAAATTCATTTATGTTGGATACCTCATACTTAATTCCTCGAGAATATTATCTTGAGATTAAGGGGAATAAACACAATCAAGAAATTTTCTACGAGAATCAAATAAAATTTGAAATAATTTCTGAGAGAATCTAAAATAATTATTTATATGGATTTAAAAGATAGAATTAGACAACATCTAACACAATTGAAAGAACAGAGAACCGCCAATTACATGTTCTTTAGTAATTTGGAACAATTACAAAGACAATGTGAGGTAATCTTAGGGTTGGACCCAACCATTATTGAGGAATTACTTCAAAATGGACATGATTGGGCCGATGATCATATAAGTGTTGCGAAAGAAAATGTTGATCAGGTAATGGACTTCTTAATGAACGAAACGAAAGAAGCCATTAACGAAGAGAAGAAAAATAAGAACAAATTATGTTCTCGTGGTATTTCCGCGGCTAAGTCTAAATTCGATGTTTATCCTTCGGCGTATGCTAACGGTTATGCCGTTCAAGTGTGTAAAGGGACAATGCCGGGATTGGATGGTAAAAAAAGATGTTCAGGATCTTATTGTAAAAAGAAAAAATAATGGATAAAGTTAAATGTAATGTTTGTGATTGGGAGTGGGATCTATCAGATGGTGGTCATGACCCATATGTGTGCCATAAATGTGGTAAGGACAACACAAACGATTACATGTCCAAAATAAGGGTTAGTAAAGAAGATCAATCGTATATTGAAGAATGTATTGCTAACGGTGAGGTTCTTAGAGAAGATCTTGGTCGTTGGTTTAAAGAGAAATGGGTTGACGTATCAAGAAAGGTGGATGGTAAACATCCCCCATGTGGTAGAAAGGATGCTGATGGGGACAGTTCAAGAAAAGGTTACCCTAAATGTAGACCATCTAAAAAGGTCTCCAAGGAAACTCCGAAAATCTCATCTTCATACGATAAGAAAGAGAAGAAATCAATGACTTCCCAAAAAAGACGTGCAGAGAAGAAAGAACCAAAAAAAGGGAAGGGTAACACACCCACATTCACTAAATTCGATGAAAACCATATCATTCGTTTAGTTGGGAGTAATTTAATGGTGGAATCTTTAAAGACGTTAGGGCCTAAACTTAAAAACATTAATGAAAATAATAATATCATTAGTGAAGGTTTAATGTACCATATCAATAATGACCTACCTATCGTGGAGAACGTCTATAGGATCTATTCTGAGGAGTTTTTTAATCTTTATAATGAAGTACGTCAATTACACGAAGAAAATGTCTTAGAAGTCGCCGGAGTAGATTTAGAGTTAATCCAAACTGATTTAGGTAAGACAGGTATCTATGAAGGTATGGAAGTTTACTTGGATATCCCTTTTATCGAAGGTGAGGAAGAGTATTTGGTTGAAGCCATACACAGAGGTAAGAATGTTAAATTAAATAAACCTTTTAGAACTCCAGGTGGTCCAAAGAAATTTGCGGTATACGTTAAGACACCGAAAGGGACAATTAAGAAAGTGACTTTTGGTGATCCGAATCTTAGAGTTAGAAATAACAATAAGGCCGCCGCAAAATCATTTAGAGCTCGACATAACTGTAAAGCCAAAAAAGATAGAACAACACCAGGTTATTGGAGTTGTAACATTTCTCGTTATAGAAAAGCGTTAGGAATCAAATCATCAAATCCGTGGTAATATGAAATTATTAGATTTACTTGAAGGGTATTATGACGAACCCGATTATGGGGATAGTGTTGATCGTTTTATTGACGAGGATTTAGAAGATGTGAAACCAATCTTCACCTTAGTGGGTTGGGATCAATATGGGAGAACAAATAAAGATGCGTCAGGTATCGTTGTTGTTCGTCACAATGAGTCAAAAATAAATTATATCCTTCACCAAGATCAGGTTGAGGACGAGTTTTACATTGATAGTTTCTACGCTGTTAGAGATGAAGACGAAGATGGTCCATATACATCGTGGGAATCAAGTGGTGATCATAGATTAGAACCTTCTAGTTTTGAGGTTTATGCCACTGTGAAGTTTGAAAATGACGAGGTCGGTAAAAATTTCACAGATTTTGAGGATGGACTTATAATTCCTTTCAACTATAAAACATATAAGGATATTTATAATAACGACTCCGAACTTTACAATTCAGTCGTTAAAATAATTTCAGATCAACATAGAATACAACGTCGATAAAATGTATAAATCCCCACCATTTAGAGAACAAGAAAATAACGGGTATAGTGTCAGAACATTCCCCGAAACCACTAAAGAAGAGGATTTAAAATGGCATTTCGATAATGAAGATCGAGAGATTGTGTTTCTTCATAATAGTGATTGGTCATTTCAAATGGATAATGAACTCCCACAACCAATCTATGAAGGTTTAACGTTACTAATTCCTGAAGGTGAGTACCACAGAATTATTAAAGGTAATGGAGACTTAAGAGTTAGGGTAAAAAAACTTAATAAGACTCGACTACTACCACAGAAAGTTTAATCGTAGTAAACAATTTTAACATCAGCTTCTAATAACATCTCCTTACTTCTTTTAATAGATTCGGGATATATTGAAGGTATTGTTGAATCAGCAGGTCTATCACAATAGATCGTAGTTATTCCCGCATTTATAATCCCCCTGGCACAGTCCGCACATGGGAACCAATGACTAAGGTACATAGTAGTTCCTTTGGTGGATACCCCAATCCTTGCGGCATTATATATTGCGTTTCTTTCGGCGTGCTCGAACCAATAATATTTTTCGGGTCTTTCCTGTCTCTCAGGTATCGTATCATCTAAACCACGTGGGAACGAATTATAACCTGTAGAAACAATTTCATTATCCTCACCAACAATCACGGCACCAACCTGAGTCTTATTATCCTTTGATTTTAATTTTACGTTATTTGCGAGATTTCTAAAATATTCTGTCCAGATCATATATAAATGTTTCACATAATATACGAAAAATAATGCACAAAAAAAAGGGGAGACAATGTCCCCCCTTAGTTTATAATGAATCTCTAAGATTATCTTAAAGTATCCAAGCTGAATGTTTGTAATCCACTAACATTGATCAATCCGAAGTAACGGTTGTTCACCATTTTCTTAGCGTATCTAGTCATGATACCCTTGATCGGAGTGAAGTTAAACGGATTGTACATAGTTGGAGTCAACTGTAAAGGTACGTATGGTGCGTAGATGTAACCAGCGTCCAATAACGATTTACCTTTGTGACCAACTAAGATCTTACCTGCAGGGAAGTAAGGATCACGGTACACTTGATATCTACCAGCTAAAGTACCAACTTTCTCAATACCCATGTTGTATTGGTCTTGTTCAGCACCTGCGTTAGATACGTGGAAGTACTCTAAATCA
>Ga0102830_1000939_pt1 | contig 11477 bp, 7 predicted proteins | sample ColrivemetaGS703_FD_84511 | JGI IMG/M metagenome (GOLD analysis project Ga0102830, IMG submission 84511) | Estuarine microbial communities from the Columbia River estuary - Freshwater metaG S.703 | ecosystem: Environmental > Aquatic > Marine > Intertidal zone > Estuary | place: USA: Columbia...
CCCGGCACTGGCTCGACTGGTGCGCCGGCAAGGGGCACCTCGGTCGCTGGCTGGCCCAGGACGGTGCGACGCTGACCTGCCTGGAGTGGGATGCCGCGCTGTGCAGTGCCGGTGAGTCTCTGAGCCAGCGCCACGCTCATTGCGCCGTCCATGCGCAACAGGACGTGATGGCTGCCGACGTCCAGCAACACCTGAATGACGCCACCACCGCGGTGGCCCTGCACGCCTGCGGCGATCTGCACGTACGCCTGCTGCGGGTCGCCAGCGCCGCCGGCAGCCCGCAGCTCGCCGTTGCCCCCTGCTGCTATAACCGCACCCGCGACGCCCAGTACCAGGCGCTATCGCAACCGGCGAACGAATCCAGCCTGCGCCTGGATCGCGACGACCTGGCCCTGCCGTTGAGCGAAACCGTCACCGCCGGCGCACGCACCCGTCGCCAGCGTGACCAGTCGATGGCCTGGCGACTCGGCTTCGATCTGTTGCAGCGCGAGTTGCGCGGCAGCGACCAGTACCTGCCGACGCCTTCGCTCGAAGTCGCCTGGCTGAGCCGCCCTTTCGCCGAGTACTGCCGGCACCTGGCGGCGCTCAAGCAACTGCCGCTGGCCGCCGAGCAATCCTGGACGCAATACGAAGCCGCCGGCTGGCAACGCCTGGCCCAGGTACGCAACCTGGAACTGCTGCGCGGCCTGTTCCGCCGCCCGCTGGAGATCTGGTTGTTGCTCGACCGCGCCCTGTACCTGCAGGAGCGCGGCTATGAGGTGCGCCTGGGTCGCTTCTGCGAATACCGCCTGAGTCCGCGCAACCTTCTGCTACTGGCGCAGCGGCCAACCTGTGGATAACTCTGTTGAAAGAATCTGGGCAGATTGCCGCAAGCCTTGCCGGCTCTGGCTTCCAGGCGCACAAGCGTTGTTTCGATATTTGTAGAAAAAGCAATAGAAACAGCAACTTGCGTTTCGCCGTGCGCAAGCGCACAAAAAGCAGGCAATTTCCCGGCGCCATCACTGCAATTGTGCATAAGCCCGCGCTAGACGCTCGCGCGCGCCGTGGTTTACAGCAGAATCGAGATCGCTATAATGGCGCGCTTGCGAAAGCCGCCGGTATAGCTCAGCTGGTAGAGCAACTGACTTGTAATCAGTAGGTCCCGGGTTCGACTCCTGGTGCCGGCACCATATAAAAGAAGCCCCGCGATGCGGGGCTTCTTCGTTTTCAGGTACCTGCTTCCCATATTGCTACTCACTGAACAAAGAGACTCATCTGCTCCCCGGCATGTTGCTCAGCCAGTCCGCATCAGCAATTTTCATTCGACCAGTTCCCTGCAAAAAGAACACCTCCTCTGCATGAGGGCGCGGTAAGCCTGGGATTTCCGGGTCCTCAAGGGGACGGGCCAGCGCGTTTAGCTTGTCTACTGAGCAAAGCCGTTGCGATCAGGGATTTGCGCCGCAGGCTTAGATCCCCTCGACCTCCATCCCATGCTCGGCCAGCCAGGTCTTGCGCCGGGCATAGTCAGGCATGGCGCGCTCCACGCGCAGCCAGAAATCGGGGGTGTGATGCGGCTCGTGCAGGTGGGCCAACTCGTGGACCACCACATACTCGGCAACAGGCGCTGGCAGCAGGATGGTCTTCCAGTGGAAGTACAGCCAGTCGCCCTTGCCGCAGGAGCCCCAGCGGTATCCTAGATCCTGCACCTTCACGCCACCCGGATTGACCGCCATGCGGTTGCGGAAGTCCGCCACCCGCAGTCCCAGCCAGGTCCTGGCATGAGTGCTGTACCACCGGATGAAGTGCTCGCGCGCCTGGGGTAGTTCGCTACGCAGCAGGCAAAAGCGCCCTGCATTGAGCTTGAGCGGCACCGCCTGCTCGTCGACCATTTTGAGCCGATAGCTACGCCCCAGGTAGGCGAAACCTTCGCCGTCGACAAACTCCTTGACTGGAGCCACCTGTAGCAGGCGATCCTTCTCGGCCAGACGCGAGTAGATCCAGAAGCGCTTTTCCAGCACAAACTGGCGCAGGCACTCCTCGTCGATGTTCGGCGGCGCGACCAGCAATAGTCTGCCGTCGCGCTCGACGGTGATCTGCACCGTCTTGCGCCGTGGGCTGCGACGCAAAGTCAGGCTCAAGTCATCGACCTGCAGGAGGCTGTCGCTCATCTCAGACCTGCATCAGCTTTTCATGGCTGGCGCGTGCCTGCTCCATCAATCGGTCAGCCAGTTGCTCGGCGGCGGCCACGTCCACCAGCGGCGGACGCAGGCGCATCAGGTGCTCGAATAACTGGCCGCTGAGGTCCTCCTGTGCGGCCTTCTTGCGAGGACTCCAGATATCCCGGTGGCTCTGCAGCTCATCAACCAGCAGGTCGACCAGCTCCACCGTGACGTCCTTAAGGCGCATCAGCTCAGCCGGCTGCGGCTCGGCGTCGGCACAAGCCACCTCCAGCACGCTGCGCAGGAAGGGAGCGTAATGCGCCGGCAGATCCAACGCGGAAACCGTATCGCTGCTTTGCCCGCTGCGCAGTTCGTCGATGATCTTCTGCAGCTGCTCGACCAGCGCGTCCCACTGTTCGCCAAGTGTTTTAAGGATGTCGCTGAGCCGCTCCGAAAGCTTGCGGAACAGCACCGGGTCTTCGTCCAGATGCTTGCGGATGTGCGAGCGGATGGCGTGCTCCATTTCCGAAGCCTTGGCGCGATCGTTTGGCTGGCGCAGGACCTCTTTCTCGAAGTCCACGTCCGTCAGTTGAATCGGCGGAATCTTCGGATCGATGCCCAGCGAGATCACATGGTCGTCGATCAGCTTGCGCACCTTGGCGCCAACGTCCTTGCCCAGGACCGGCACGTCCTTGTAGCGGTTGCGGGCGCGGGCATAGAGGTAGGCCAGCCGCTTCGCGTCCTTGGTGAACGGCAGCGCCTCGGGGCGCGGCAGCACGGTGTCAAGGCTGGCAAGGAAGGCCTTGAGCTTGACGTCGAACTCCGCGCGCAGACGTTCGTCACCAAGCGCCGCGAGGCAGCCTTCGGTGTCGTCCAGCGACTCGATGCCCTGGCGGCGCAATACGTCGACAACGCGCATGTGGCGATCACGCAGCACCGGCACCTCATCCTTGATGCTCGCCAGCGCGCCTTCGATGTCCTCGTCAGCATAGGCGGCCAGGGCTTCCTGCAGGTGGTTGGCAACCCCGTAGTAGTCAACCACGATCCCGCAGCGCTTGCCGAAGCCGGTACGGTTGACCCGCGCGATAGCCTGCAGCAGTTCGGCCTCACGGATTGGCCGATCCAGATACATGACGCCCGCAATGGGGGCATCGAAGCCGGTCAGCAGCATCGATTTGACGATCAGGAAGGCCAAGGGGTCTGCCTTGTCGACTTGGGCATGTTGCAGCGGCTTCTTGAAACGCTCGATCAGCCGCTCCTGTTTGCTGCCGTCGGTCCAGGTCTTCCACGCCGGATCATCGTTGTTGCTGCCGGAAATGATTGGCGCGAACTCCAGGCGGCGCAGCAGCTCGCGGTAACGCCAGGCCTGTATGCGCGCCTGCACCTTGGGCGGGCGCTGACACAGGGCGTCTTCATCCAGGGCCTTGTCGTCGGCCGGCAGCGCCTCGGCTTCGGCCAGCAGCTCATCGCGGGCCGCCTGCAGTGCGTGGAAGTAACGGATCGCCGCCAGCCGGCTGTAGGCAACCATCTGTGCCTTGTAGCCGTTGGGCAGGATGTTGGTGACGTAGTGGCGGAGGATGTCGCGGGCCTTGTCGGTGATCAGCGCCGGGGCTTCGAGGATGTTGCCCTTGGTGGCGTACTTCTGTTTTATCGCCTCCAGTTCCTCGGTGCTTTGCTCACGGAAAAGATCCTCGAACAGCTCGTCGAGGCTGGCGCCGTCTTTCACCGCGCCGCTGGCCGTGCGGCCCTCGTAGAGCACCGGTACGGTGGCGCCGTCGGCTTCGGCTTCGCGGATGGTGTACTTGTCGATGAACTCGCCGAATATCTCGTGGGTGCGCTTCTTGTCGCCCATGATGATCGGCGTGCCGGTAAAACCGATGCGCGCGCAGTTGGGCAGCCCAGCCAGCAGGTTGGCTTGCAGGTCGCCGGCCTGGGTGCGATGCGCCTCGTCGACCAACACCAGAATGCCGTCGTCGGTATTCAGTACCTCGAAGGGCCTACTGCTCTGGTAGCCGGCGCGACTCTCCGCGACCTTGCGTGACAGCTCAGCCTCCGACGGCTGCGCCTCAGCGTCGTCCTCCAGCTCCGGGTTGCGGTACTTCTGGATAGTGGCGAATACCAGCCCCGGCCCCTGACGCCGTGCCAGCGCCTTCACGCCCTCGGTGCTGGTGGCTACTTCCGGGCGTTCGCCGGTCAAGGTAGCGGTGGCAGAGAGCTGGCGCTGCAGGTCCTTGCGGTCGGTCACCACGATCACCTTGAAACGGCGCAGGCGCTCGTCGGTGCGCAGCTTGCGCACCAGAAACACCATGGTCAGGCTCTTGCCCGAGCCCTGGGTATGCCAGACGATGCCGCCACGCTGGTCGCTCTCGCCATGTTCCAGACGGGTCTGTCCGGTCTTTAAACGGGTAACGGCACGATTCACTGCGCGGTACTGCTGATAGCGGCAGACGGTCTTGATGGTCTGCCCGCCGGCCTGCATGAACAGCATGAAGTGGCGGACCACATCGAGCAGCTGAGCCGGCGCCAGCAGCCCGGCGATCAAGCGCTCCTGCTCGGACAGTGCTGACTTGTCCAACGCCGTTGCCACGTCCTGTTCGCTGCCGCGCCCATCGGGGCCAGCCACCGTCTTCCACTGCGCGTAATGCGCCAGCCCCGCGCCGATACAGCCGACCCGTGCCTCGTCGAAGCTGCTGGCAATCAGCAGCTGAACGTTGGCGAACAACGCCTCGTTGCCCTCATTGTCCTCGACCTCGAAAGCCGCCTTGCGCTGGTTGCTGTAACGGCGTAGCTGATCCACTGCGTCGGCCAGCGGTTCCGGCACCGAGGGGCTCTTGCACTCCACCACCACCATGGGGATGCCGTTCACCAGCAGCACCAGGTCGGGGACGATGAACTTCTTGCCGCTGTCGTAGCCGGGCGGGCAATCCACCCGGTACTGGTTGACCACCGTGAAGCGGTTACTGGCCAGGTTGTCCCAGTCGATGAACTGGATGGTTTGCCCGCGACCGCCGTCCCAACCCGGCAGACCGTCGACGGTGATGCCCTTGAGCAGCAGTTCGGTGGCCTTCTGATTGGCCTCCATCAGCCTGGCAGTACCCAGCCGGGTGATGGCGGCCAGCGCCTCGGCCAGCCGCTGGTCGTCCAGCCAGGGCTCGCCGTCGCGCAGATTGATGGCACGCAGCCGCTCGCGCAGCAGAGCCTCCTGCACCACCTCGGCGAAGCTGCCGCGCCCGGTTACCGCCGGGTCGTCGAGGCTGCCCTCGATATGCGTCCAGCCCAACCCTTGCAGTTGCGCGACGAAGGGTTTCTCGACGTCATCCAGTTCCCAGCCCACAGGCTTACTCCCTTAAATCCGGTTCCGGGGCATATGAGCCATACAGGCTCATAGCGGCTCATAGCGGCTCATAGCAACTCAAGCGGGCTTATAGACCGCCCAGCGTCTCTCGCCTTGCTGTCTCAGCACGCCTTTGTCTTTCATGCGTTTGAGCAGTTTTGCCGCCTGATCAGGCGATAGCCGGCACAGATCCATCACTTCGGCGCGCTGGATCTGCCCATGTTGCTGCACATAGTTCAGCACCATCTGCTCATGCTGAATCGGTGTGAAGCCGGCCTGGCGGGTGTAGGCGGCTTTTGCGCCCACAGCCTGGTAGAGGCTGGCCGACAGGGTGTAGCTGCGCCCTCGGGTAAAACCGTGGGCTTCCACCAGGCCGGCTTCCGTCAGGGCTTCCAGAGTGCGTTTGGCGCTGGTGCTGTCGCGCTGGATCTGTAGGGCCAATTCGTCGGCGGTGACGCGCTTGCTTTCGCGCAGGGCGGCCAGGGCGATCAGGCTGTCGATGGGCAGCTCGGCATTGGTGGCGCGCTCGTGTTCGACCACCAGGCGGCGGAAGTCCAGGTCAGCCTCGGCGGTGGGCAGGCGTAGCACCACGCTCTGAGCGGTGGTGTAGCTGTAGTCCGGGGCCGGACGGCCGAACTTGAGCATGCCGCGGAAGATCTTGTCCACGCCGCGGCCGGAGCGCTCGACCACGCCGATGCGCTTCATGGCGTCAGCCAATGCCGGGTTGCGCGGGCGTGGCTCGGTGACCAGCAGGTTGGCCAGGGTCACGCCATCCACCAGCCCGCCGGGGTTGCTGACCACCAGAGCTTCGTCCTCCAGGCGCACATGCACCGCGCCGCGGCCGTGGTAGTCGCGATGCACCAGGGCATTGGCCACGGCTTCGCGGAAGGCGCCCATGTCCACCTTGGGCACCGGCACGCGGAACAGGCCGACCTGCAACTCTTCCTCGGGGTTGTAGGGGCGGAAGTTGGTTTCCAGCCAGTCCAGCGCCTTGAGCAGCGGAAAGCGACGGAACTCGTTGAAGCGCACCGCCTGCTGGGCCAGCACCTGGAAGGCAAATTCGTGGGTGGGCACCAGCTGGCGCAGCGAGGTTTCCCGGCCGACCAGCAGCAGGCCGGTGAGGGTCGGCACACGCGAACCGTCCGGCTGGCGTGCGGTAAGCATCAGCGCACCATCGAGGGCTTCGTCGTCCAGCTCCAGCAGCACACGGTCGCCGCCGTACTGCTGCACGGCCTGGCGCAGGCGCTCGCGCTCCAGCGGATCAAGGTCGGCCAGGCTGGCGCCGGGCACAGATTGGGCAGAGACATCAATCAGGCCGAAGCTGGAAGCGCGGCTGGCGCGTTCGTGGGGAAGCATCGCCACGCATTCGGGTGTGCCGTCGTGCTTCAAGCGGCGACGCAGGTACACGCCGCTGGTCGTAGCTACTTCTCCCTGGGCCTTGGGCACCTGGATGCGCGCCACGGTCACACCATTCAGCTCGACTGCCTCGGTCTGCACGTTCAAGGACGGCGAAGTGCGCGCCGCCACCATGCCGGCCAGACCCTCCAGCAGACGATGCCCGGCATGCAGGCCGGTAGGGGTACCGTCGTCCTCGACGCCCAACCACAACTCGCCGCCCTCGGCATTGGCCAGACAGACCAGCGCCTCGATTAGGTCACGGTCGGGCAGCTTGCTGCAGTCGCTCTTGAACTCGACGGTAAAGGATTCGCAGGGCGGCAGGCGCTGGGGCATATCAGGCTCCCGTTTGTGCAGCAGGCTGTTGCACGGACTCCAGCAGCGGAGTGACGCGGACGCGGCCGGTTAGGAGGTCGTCCACCAGACCGGATTTCTGCTGCCGTAGCTTTTTCAACGTCTCCTGTTCGACCGCCATCTTCTTGTCAAAGGTCGACAGTCGCTGAGCAATCAAAAACTGTTCAGCGACTGATGGACAAGTAATCCCAAATGCTTTCAGTTGCGTCGAATTAATTGAGGCCAGATTGGTTGTCTGCTTCGACGCCTGGACGAAGTAGGACTTTCCCCGAACGGAGCTGGAGTAGGCTGCCAAGAAGGCAGGCAGCAGCTTTGAGTCATCGCAGCGCACACGGAAAACATGATTCTGGTGTAGGCATGGTTCTATCTGACCCTCCCAGACAGCCCCCCGACCCAGCTTGTCGAAGTCTCCGCCCTCGTTCATAAGCACATCCCCCACTTTCAGAGCAAAGCGGCTCAGCTCTGAGGGCAAGATCGAAACAGCCTTGGTTTCTCGCAGATCAAGATAGCCATCTTGAACGTTCGCCACTCGCAGGTACGGAAGCTCAATTGCGACAGGGCTGCTCAAGGTGCGACCAAGGGTTACGCCGCTTGCAATATCTGCACAGATGCTCAGCGGGAGCACCTCCCACTCCCTCGGAATCCAACCCAGCGGCGATTCCTTGTAGAGCTGCGGCGCTTCGCTTTGTGGCGGGCGCAGTTTGCCGTTGGCGGCGATGCCGCGGGTCAGCAGGTCGTGCAGCAGGCCCTGCTTGACGGCCTTGAGCTTGTCGATCAGCGCCTCAGTTTCACGGATGGCGATGTCGAGAGTGTCGAGCAAACTCGAAACAATCTCCTGCTCCTCAATCACCGGTAGCGGAAACTCAAACTTCACGAACTTTGCTTCACCTAATCCAGCCAAAGTGCTTCCACTTTTTTGGCTTTCAATAAAATTGCGAAACGCAGTCGACGTGAATATGTGAAAAGCGAATCGTGCGGAGCAGAGCTCAGGATGAATCGGTCTTACGAGAAACAAGTGAGAATTCAGAGACGTATCCCCTGGAAGCCAGTCGATTCGGGCAACTTTGCCGATTGTCCCGTCCTTCGTGATAACCAGATCACCAACTTTGACCTGAATCTCCGGGGACTCTTCAAACTTTCGCCGCGGAATGTGGAAGCAAGAGCTCCAGTCGACGTGCCCAGAGTTGTCAATGTGCATCCCCGTAATGAGGTGTGGTCCGTCCTCACAGAAATCTGAGCGGCGAAGATTCCGCCAGCCAATCCGACCCTTCACATAAAAAACATCACCGGTAGGACGTGCAGGCCAGTGCGGAAAATCAGACATACCCCAACCTCTTCAAGAACCCCTGCAACGCCTCTGCTGCCTTATCGCGCTTGGCCTCAATCTCGCTCAGTGTCACCCGGTACTTGTCCCACCAGTTCTCGAAGGCCGCGGCGATCTGCTTGCGCTGGGCGGCGACGTAACGCTCGACGATGGTCTGCATATCGTTGTGCAGAATGGTTAGCAACAACTCGGCGGCCTGCTGCTCGTCCAGTCCTTCGACGGCCTGGTTGAGGTGGTCGGCGAAGTTTTCCTGCTTGGCCTTGAGCTCCTTCTTCACCTTGGCCAGCTCGGTCTTCCAGGCTTTGAGCTGGGCCTCATCGACGGCGCCTTCCTCGTCGTCGCCGACTTCCGCTTCGCTGTCTGCCTCACCATCCTCGCCCTTGCTTGGCACAGCAGCCTTGATCTGGCTGTCCAGCTCGGCTTTCTTCGCCTCCAGTTCGGCCAGTTCGCCGACGAAATCGCCGAGCAGGAAGCGCACCAGCTTGTGCTCCAGCGGGTTGTGCTTGCTGGCCTTGTCTTCCAGCGCGCTGATGATGCCGGTGCGCCAGGCATCCATCACGCCCTTGCTGCCGCGCGCCATCAGGCCGAGGAAGTCGTGCTTGCTCTGGTACCAGAAGCCGGCGACGATGCCGCGCACCTGGAAGGGGTCGAGCAGGCCAATGCGCTCCAGGCTCTGGCTGAAGCTCTCCAGCAACTCGCTGCGCAGGTCGACCAGCGCGAGGCTGTTATCCATTTGCCCAGCCAGCGCAGTGATGCGCGGGCTGTGTTCTGCCCACCAGGCCTCGAAGACCTCGCGGATCTCTGCTTCCTTGGCCCGTAGGCCGGCGTTGCCCTCGACGGCCGGCTTGAGCTCTGTGCGGCTGGCAAGCTCGGGCTTGAAGTCGAAATAGCGCTCGTCGCGGGCGTCAAACAGGTCGCGCGCGTCGAGGCCGTGGGCGGTGAAGAGCGCCGCCTGTGCTTCCACTTCGGCCTTGGGCACGCCGCCGAGCAGGTGGGCACGCACGTCGTGCGGCTCGGGCGACGGCGCGTTGTCCACATAGCGACGGATGTTCAGGTTGTAGTCGTTGGCCTTGAGCGTGGCGATGTCCACCAGGTCGCTGAGGCCGTCAATGCGGCGGAACTCATCGAAGGCGGTGGCGATCTTCTCGATGTGCTCGGGGAGCAGGAAGTTCTGCGCGCGGCCCTCGAAGTATTCGCGGTCGGCGTTGATGAACAGCACCTTGCCCTGGCGCTCGGCCGGCTTGCCGCTGACCCGATTGGCGCCCTCCTGCCGCTGCTGGCGCAGGATGAGGATGCAGGCCGGGATGCCGGTGCCGTAGAACAGATTGGCAGGCAGGCCTATCACCGCTTCGAGCAGGTCGTTCTCAATGATGCGGCGCGGATGCCCTTTTCCTCGCCGCCACGGAACAGCACGCCATGCGGCAGCACGGTGGCGACCATGCCCTGGTCGCGGCACACGGCGAGCATGTGCTGGAGGAACATCAGGTCGGCCTTCTTGCTGCCCAGCGGCACCTGGCCGTACTGGAAGCGTTCGGGGAACTTGGGCTGCCAGGCCGGCTGGCCATCAGCGTTCTTTTCGGTGTTGCCCCAGTTGATGGAGAACGGCGGGTTGGTGAGGATGCGGTCGAAACGCAGCAGCTCTCCACCTTCGACGTGCAGCGGCTCGGCAAGGGTGTCCTCGTTCTCCAGCCAGGCCGTGCTGATGCCATGCAGCAGCATGTTCATCTTGGCGATGGACCAGACGGTGCCGTTGAACTCCTGGCCGAACAGGTTGGCCTTGCGGCCGTCCTCGCCGTGCTCGTCGATGAATTCCTTGGCGGCGATCAGCATGCCGCCGGAGCCACAGCAGGGGTCGTAGACATCGTGCTCAAGACGTGGCCTGAGCAGGCGCACCATCAGTCGCACCACCGAGCGCGGGGTGTAGAACTCGCCGCCCTTCTTGCCGGCAGAGTCGGCGAACTCGGCGATCAGGTACTCGTAGGCGGCGCCGAGCAGGTCAGGGAACTCGAAGTCCTCGTTGCGCAGGCGCACTTCGGCGAAGTGGGTGATGAGCTGGCGCAGCTTGAGGTCGGAAATCTTGCTCTGACCGACCTTGCGGGTGAAGTCGATGTGTTCGAGCACGCCGGCCAGGCTGGTATTGGCCTGCTCGATGGCAGCCAGCGCCTTGTTGAGGAACGCACCCACGTTGTGGTGGGCGTTTTCCAGCAGGTAGGAAAAGCGTGCTTCAGACGGTACCCAGAAGTTGCCGTCGCGCCTGTACCAGCTCTGGGTCTGCGCGGTTACGGTGGCATCCGCGAGGCTTCTACCGCTATTGAGTTCCTGCTCTATGAGCTGGTTGTAACGCTGCTCGAAGACGTCGGAGCAGCGTTTGAGGAACAGCATGCCGAAGATGTATTCCTTGAACTCCGAGGCATCCATCTTGCCGCGCAGGATGTCGGCCGCCTTGAACAGGTGGCGTTCGAGTTGTTGCAGAGTGAGGGGCATGCAGCGAGAACCTTTATCTGAAGCCTGGAGAACAGGCAGCGGCAGCCATGACGGGGATGGCAGAAAATTGGGCATTCTATCCCGGCGCGCTTCTTCGGCGACTAATTGGGCTATGCAAAAGAGCCCAGGGCTGTAGATATATAGATGGAGTCAAGAACCCGGACCGAGTAACGATGGCCAATCATGCGCTGATACGGCAGACCACAGCTCGTTGAGCCGATCGTGGGCTGTTCCCCCAATCAACAGATCGCCGTCTGCCATCAGATGAGCGGGTGCATCGCCCCGACTCCCCTCAATCCAGCGACTTCGGCTGCCCCGCGTCGGCCGGCGTGAGCAGCAGGAACAGCGCCGGCACCACGAACAGCGCCAGGACCGAGACCGAGATCAGGCCGAAGATGATCACCAGCGTCAGCGGTCGGTAGTAGGCGCTGCTGATCGCCAGCGGGGC
>Ga0102830_1000950_pt1 | contig 11397 bp, 15 predicted proteins | sample ColrivemetaGS703_FD_84511 | JGI IMG/M metagenome (GOLD analysis project Ga0102830, IMG submission 84511) | Estuarine microbial communities from the Columbia River estuary - Freshwater metaG S.703 | ecosystem: Environmental > Aquatic > Marine > Intertidal zone > Estuary | place: USA: Columbia...
ATTTCAAATGCAGCTTCTATAGCAAATAGTTCTGCTTCTTTTCTTGTAAAATAAGGTCTTGTAAAATCATAAGGAGTTTCAAATTGATTAACTCTTGAAAGATATTTGACTTTATCTTCTTTGATTGGAATAATTTGAATAATAACATCATTCTCATCAAATACATCTAATAAGTTTCTTGGGTTTACATCAATCAATGTTCCCACCTTATCATTATCTATTCCTTGCTCAAGCATGTATTGTTTGAATCCTTCAGGAACTGTTTCATCTTTAAATGATTCTAACATTTGGTTCATAAACCAATCTCTAACAACATTTGCTGTTAGAGGATGTTTTTCTAAAAGTTCTAATCCTTTCATATTATTCTATTTCTAGTTCTTTATTTAACTCTATATATGTATCTAACCACCAAACTCTTTCAAAGTCATATTCACTTAGTGGTTCTAATTCTTTAGCCGCATTATATTTTATATCATACATTGTTGCAGCTATTTCACAGAATTGAGTGGCTTTATCCACTCCAAATTCTTCTATTATTAATTCTAAGACTTCTCTATTAGACATAATTCTTTTATTTTATCAATTTCTAAAACTTCCTTTGATTCATCGAATCCATCCCACACCTCATAATCATCTTCAAATGTAATACCAAGTTTATCTTCCCAGAATTCTACAAGATCTTGACTCTTTTTAAATATTCTAGTTTGCAAAGAGATTTCATCTTTACTAAGTCCTGATTTTATAATCTTAACAGACTTAGGAAATTCATTCTGAAATGCTTTTGATGTTTTAGAATACTTACCTTGTTTAACAAGTTCATAATCTTTCTTGTATTTCTTATCAAGCTGATACACTACAACAACAAACCCATCTTCATAATCATAATCCTCTATAACAGCTTTTGTTCGTTCATATTCGTGATCAAGAAACTCTCTGAACTTATCTAGATTTTCAGGCTTGAAAAGAATGTACACAGCATCTTCATACTGTGTTTCATTCTTATCATCTCTTACATAACCATTAATAAACCCATTGTTCTTTAAAGAGTCTTTTGGAAACCTCAATGTGGGCACCATAAATATGCTAGTTATTGTCTTTTTTATCATTATATTCCTTTAATATTTACTACTCCGTTAGACAAATAATTCTTGTGGCTTATATCCCATGTTCCTGTTTCAATACACCAAGTTAATGCAGCTATCAAATCTCCTACACCAGGATAAGTTCTTCCTTTGTGTACAAATCCTGCATATGCATCTGCCATATCATAAGCATCAAGTGTATAGATCAATGGTTGATAGTAGTTTGTGCTATCACATACAATGAATTTCAAATATTCTACTTTATATTCATAATATGGACTCAATGGATCTAGAGTTAGATGTAACATTGCATGAAAATATAAGTACGCTTGGATGTACGCTCTTCTGTACAAGTAATATTCTTCATAGAAGTTCTCTACACTCCATGTGCACTTAAGATCATATGGTGAAATGGTTTTAGCATCATGATCAATCACCACTTTATCCAACATACTCTTGAACTTATGGCCATCAATATGATATCCTTCTACTTGCATCTGATCAATCACTTCATACCTAGAACTATTAACTAAGTTTACAATTGGTCCTGTAGTGCTATTAGTCTTAAGTCTTTCTACAATCTTCTCAGCAACTGATATCTCTGTAGTGTTTACCACTGTTAGATTAAGTGTTCTCACTCTTCTGATTTCATTGTAATATATCTCTGCATCACTTCCTATAAACTTACTTATCACAGCTTCATATTTGATTTTGAATCCAGAATCTTTATATGCATCTTCTAGTAGTTCATTCATAGGTCTTGTCACCTTACCATCTTCATCTGTAGCATCTCTTGTATGTCTATACAATGCTTCAGTGAAATCTAACATCAATCCTGTTGGTGTAGAAGCACAAGATGACATATAGAACTTATCATCAAATAGATGTGGTTCCCAAAGTAGGGTTTCGACTATGCGTCCCATATTAGCTGCTGAGCTATCTTTGTCTTCTACTTTCTCTCCAAGGAAATACTTCTTGTAATACTTCTTTCTATCTGTAGAGAAGTCTTTTAGGCTACTGGATGAATCCATCACCACTGCTCTATATTGAGCTTCTGTTTTTGCTGTTCCTTTTATCATAATGTTTGTTTAAATGCTTCTATAATTTGTGGATACAAAGCTCGTATCTCCCTTGGTACTCTAGCGAAGAACCATCTCACTTCACATTCATATTCTTCTCCTCCGTTATCTAATCCTTGAGGATGTATTAACCAGAAGTAATGATATTTACCTTCATGCTCTATGTGCCCTTCATGCCACACCTCATTGAATGCAGGTGTTCTATTTATTGTAATTGCGTTTTTCATAATTTAAGTTTTTTTAAATCTTTATCAAGTCTTGTTAAAAATGCTTCCTCACCATCATCTCCTGATAGTAACCAATCCATTCTTTGTATATAGATTTGAGCTATTCTAACAGCATCAGCTGCTTTCTTAAAATGTTCAATAGCTTCTCCAGGATACTCATAGTAATATCTATCTTCTGGATATTTATTATACCAATCATCATCATGCCAACTATTTTCTTTTAGTTCTTCTTCAGATTTAAGCTTTCCATTTTTCTCAATAAGCTTATCTATATCCTCTGCTATATCAGTAAGTCTATACTGTATATATTCCCAATGTCCTCCACTCATAATTAATATAGTTTAATTCTATAGCTCCATCTTGATGTGGCCATATAGGTTTCAAAATAACAGTCTTGCCAGTAATATACCATTTTACCAGCCACTTTATCATAGAATGGTGCTCTTGTAGTTTTGACCATAGTCCATCTACTTATAAGATTTTTTATCATAATTTCTTTTTTGATTGTTTTTCTTTTAATGTTTTCTTGTTGTGACAAGTTTCACAAAGCACCTGTAGATTATCTTGTTCACAAAACAATCTTTCAACAAACAGAGGTAAGTCTTGTGCACAGTTCAAACTCCCTGCTGGGATGATGTGGTCCACATTAATCTTTTTCTCTGGATGCCACTTCTTACATTTCTTACACTGATACTCATACTTCTGACGTTTATTGATTCCTTTGTAATCTCTACGTGCATTTAGTTTACATACTGATATGGGTTTCCACCATCTGCTCTTTTGTCTCAAAGCACTTCTTATGAAGCTCCAGAAGGCTGCTTCACTCATTGTACCATTACATCTTGTCTTTGGGACTAATACTCTCTTTGCCATATAGTTATAATTAAGTTTTGTAACAAATATAGGAAACATTTGTTACAAAACTATATTATTTATTAGTTAATTGTACTAACACGTTTGCTTATTGTAGCTTTCATCTCACTAAGAGAATTAACAATATTAGTTATTTCTGCAGCAGATATAGCTGGCATGTTGAATTCATACTTTCTAGACTCAGCTGCAAATCCATCTTTTACTTTCTCAGCAAGAGATTCTAATTCACGAATAGCATAATCCTCATCTAGTTGTATTGTATCAAACTGACCATCATGTAAAATTTCTGTAGCTTCTTCTCTTGGCACAGTCATAATTGGAAGATACTCATAACATCTACCTTTGTGTGTACCAATACCAACCACCTTCATAGGGTTGATTAACACAATAACAGATTGATCACCACATCCTACATAGTGAATCTGATCAGCTGTGAAGTGTAATCCTGCAGCCATACAATCTTGTGTGCTCCAGTTACAATCTTCTTTAGGCATACTAGTCACTTGTCCAATACGAATATCAAATGTTTTGGTCCAGTCATCAGTGAATCTATTCTCTGCTCTATTAGGTAGATCAAGATATAATGCAGTTAACTCACCAATTTTTTCTCCATGATCTACAGGAACTTCTACATCATAACTATACTCTTCCACTTCTCCTGATCCATCACACACTTCACAATTGTAATACTCATCTTCATCTTCAATATAATCAGGATCATAAAATTGACCATCACCATAACACTCTGGACATGTTGTAGATGTATAAGTTTCTGTTGTAGTTAACTTATCATCGTGTACAAGTTTGTATTCACCATCTTGTAAGAACACTGTATACTCACCTGGATTCTTCTTCCATACAGCTTTAACCTTGTTGTATGTGTTACTAATGAAGTGTACAAGCTCTGGAGATCCATGTAATGTTACAACATTCCTTAACGCTACAACAAATCCTTGTCTAGTGATTCTGAAAGAATTCTCTGCTAAGAATCTATATAGTTCATGTGCCACTTCAGCTCTTGGGTTTAAACAACACCACATAAAGAAGTTCTTCAATGCTATATACTCATCATCTTGATTCAATTGTGTATTGAAATCTTCTTGAGAAGGTTCATTACCCACTCTGTCTACCACTTCAATAAACTTCTCAACTAATAATTGAGGAAGACTTCTAGATGTACCATTTAGATAAACTGTTGTACCTTCCACTCTGAAATCAGGAAGAACTGCAAGTAATTCTATACCCTGTTGTAGAGCTTTGATTCTAGCTGTTTCAGCTCTTAGTGCTTCTACATCAGCTGCCACTTCACGAGAAGCTATAATAGCATGTACCTCATGTACACTTCTTGCATTTCCAACAGCATGAAAATCTTCTTCTGTTGCTCCAGGTCTACTCAATACACTTCCATCGTTTAACACCACAGGGAGTGTGTCATTAACCAATTGAATTCTAAGACAAGGTTTTACTTCAGGAGCTTTTACAGAAGATTCTTCTTGCTCCATAAGACTCTCTAACTTATTAGCTACCACTTTAGCTATTGCATTCTCTGCTGTTTGCTTGAACCAGTCAAGGCTTAAAAATTTGTTGCTCATTGTATTTAATTTTAATTGTTACTTTTTAATAAGAGGGACACGAATGCCCCTCTGTTAATTTAATAATTTTGTAAATCTTCAATATCTGCGTCATAATCTTCTTCTTCATCATCCCAGAACTCACAATGTTCCATGCAAGATGGGCATAAATCTATGTCGCCTGCATATTCTGAATATGCACCACAACAATCACTTACTAAAGCCATAACTAGTCTATTAATTGTTCAACGTCTGTTTCTGTTAACACTTCTTCATTGATTCTAATGTTGTAGTGCTTTAAATTCACTCTGTGCTTGTAATACTTGAATAAATCAGTCATCACATTAACCATTGGATCTTCTTTTTGATAATAACCTGCTCTTCCACACAACGGTTGTAAGAATGGAAGTTTATTAAACAGTTCTAACATCTCCAAGTATTCTGGATACATGTTCTGATCAAACAGATTGTTTTCTACAGCCACTTCTAACATAGCTTTCTTCAAATCATCATCTGCACGTACATAGTTAGCAGTTCTATAATCAGATAGAGCTCTTAGTTTGTTAGATAGATCAGTGGATACATATCCTATTATATCTATTCTATCAAACACACTTCTATACTTGGTCATCAGATCATTGATTAACGTTGATGTGATTATTCTTTTAAATGGTGCTGTTTTCCCCTCCATAAATTTGTCATATGATATTAAATTGTGAATCTCTAGTCCTTCAACTATCTTAAGTTCTCTACTAGAAAATGTAATTACTTCCATCTTCTGTTTCTGCATCATACCATACAAAGCATCAAGCTTCAAATAGTCATCGTGATGAGCATACACCTTCAAGTGTTTAGCACTTTCAAGATGTTCTAACTTATATAGCTGAGAATCAAACTTACACTGTCTACCATCATTCCATCTCATTAGGTCTACACCTTTCTTACAAACAATCTCTCCTTGTATCTTAAGTCTTTTACTACTTCCTGTAGAAACAGCAGCTATTTTGGCTTTCTTCTTACTATCAATGAATGCTTGTGGTACAACTAAGTCATCAAGACTATGGAATTGCTCTTCTACCAAAGACATAATGTGTTGATATTCTTTGATCATAGCTCTCCATTGCTGTTTTGGATAGTCTTTAAGATGTAACAAGTGATAATACGTATGAAGATCAAACTTAGCAGGAATTCCTAACTTCATAGGAGCAGCTCGTTTAACAATGAAATTGTATTCACTCTCTTTACATGTAGCTCTTAGATAGTCTTTCTTAATCTGAGGAATTCTGTCATCAAATACCCATATTCTAGCATGGTCATTACAAATACTCTCTAGGTTATATCCATAGGTATAATGTATATCTGTGTTCTGCATTCTTTTATATCTCAATAAGAACTTAGAAGGGAATGCACCATTCAACATGTTTTGTTTATACTTTGTATACAAAGCAGGAAAGTTCAATAACTTAACATCTTCTATCTCTGGGATAGAAACTTTTATTGTAGAAAATTGAAGGAAATCATCAATTGTTCTTGAACCACCATTAGGCATTGTAAGTCTATGACCATTCTTCTCAAGATGATTGATTACAGATTTGATATCATTACCTTCACCTAGTTGTTCATTGTACTTAGTAACAAAATAATCTGCCACTTGACTAAGCTTAGTCTTAATGATTTGCTTTGCCTCTTGTGTATATCTCAAAGATTCTCTATTAGGAGTTGGATATAGTCCATCACTCAATGAAAATCTAAGAGCTACAGGGAAATCAATTCTATCTATTCCTAGCTTCTCAAAATCTAAAGGATAATACACATTGTCTAGACAGATATGTAATTTATCATCTGTACTCATCTCAGAGAACTGAAAATGTGGATGTCTAGATATAACAAAGTCATTATTGATAGAGTTATCATCTGGTACATCAAAATATACACTCTCGAAATAACACAATTGCTCTTTAATCTTCTTACGAAATTGCCAAGCATCTTGATATCTAACAGGAATAATAATTTTTACACCATTACCTTCTGTTGTAGGTGTTTCATACAAAAGATCGATTGTATTAACATCTTCTCCTTCATACATCATGTACTTACGTTCCATTCCATCTTTTCTACATACGAAGTAGAAACTAGATGAATAAGCAAGAGGTGCTTTGAAACCAAGTCCCATCATACCAAGCTCAGTATTACTGTCACGCTTAGTTGATTTACCATACTTACTGATAATGTTCTTCACATCATCAGCATCTAAACCAATACCAAAATCCTCTACACAAAACTCGTAGTTACTTGCTGCAGATGGTTTGAATGATACAATTATAGGAGTGTCCACTCCAGCTCTTCTATGGCTATCTAGTGCATTGGATGCACATTCTCTGATAGCAGAACCTATGTCATCAGAATATAAATTCTTACTTAACATCTGCATCAATACCTGTGCAGAATCTAAGTCTAGTGACATTCCTATACTTTCTTGTGATTGTCCTTCTGTTAGGACATTTGCTTCTGTCTGTTTTTCTAAAATCATCTTTCCTAGTTTTAAATTGCTGTTCTTTTGATCAACCAAAGGTCTTTATAGTTAAGATCTTGGTACATTGTTCTAATTGGTGTAGTATTATTTAAGTCATGAGTATTAAGAACCTCCACTTTAGTACTACTGTACATACCACCCCATTGTCTATTCTTAGCAAGCTGAAGAGGTCTAATAATCTTTATTCTTCTAAGACTACCGTTACTTGCATAAATAATTTCATCACCTACTTGTAGATTTTCCACTTTAATAATTTGATTTTCCATGTTTTAATTGTTTAAAAGGGTGCATCAACATCTAACCAGTGAACGCTAAACCCATTGTTTTCTTCTAATAATCTATTTACTTTTGTAAACACACCTTCTGTGTCCCATTCTGTTCCTTTATAAGAAGCACTAGCTGGATGACTCACTTCAAATACATGGGTAAATATACCTGTGTATTTTTTGTATCTAGCTGCGTCCTTACCAAGAAAGACAATTGGTACACCTAAGTGGTTTATAATTTCCTCAAACAGATACTTAATAAATGGTTCCCATATTTCTATGTGAGATCCTGCTTTATTCATCTCTGTTGTTAATGCCGCATTAAGCATAAGTACACCCTGGTGAGCTATAAAGCTTACATCTGGGTTTTGTATAATGTTTAAGTTTAGCCCATCGTAGAATTCTCTCTCCATAGCTCCATAAAATTGAGCTAATGAAGGTTGAACTTGTTCTGTAATAGAACAACCCATAAGTAATCCATCTGCCACTGGTGCATCATTCTTGAATGTGTGATAGGGGCACATACCCATTACTACCACTTTAAGATCATCTAGTGATGTTTCTTTAAAACATCTCCAAACATTCATAGATATAGGAGCAACCTTCTTGCCTCTCTTACTCTCTGCTTTTAGATATGCATAAATCTTATCACACTGGTCACTCTCAATGAATGGTTTCATCTTAGCATGCCAAGATGGATGAAACTGATGTTTAAAATTTTCCCAATTCATAATCCTTTTTCTTTTTTAAATAGATCTAATTGTTCTCGTATACTAATTAAACTATGTTTATGAGCTAATACATATAACGCAAATTCAACAGCAACATCATCAGCATAATCAATTGTTAACTTTGCACAACTTTCTGATAAATTATTCCTTTTCAATCCTGTATTCTCATAAATTAATTCATAAAACTTTTCTACTAGTGTCATATTAGTTCTCTTTGTGTTAAATACTTCTCAATTGTCTTTAGTCCATGTATGCGTGCTAGATCAGCCCAATCTTTAATTCCTTCATCTAGATAAAGCCTTGGTACATTGCAATACTCAAACCCAAACTTGTCAGTTATCAGTTGAGAATTCTTTACACCAGTCTCATCACTATCGAAGCTTAAGATTTGTCTTTCTGAGTTCTCTTTGATGTATTCAACGTTCTCTTCAGAGAAACATCCCATACCTTCATTTTGAACTGCACAACAACATGGAAATACTTTTTTCATTACCATGTAATCCTTCTTACTCTTATTGATGAACGCAACATCACAATCTCTTATGTCATCTAGTCCATCCATCATGGTGATCGGTACATTATTAGGCATCCACTTATTCTTTTTATCAGCAAATGGTCTATAGATCTTCCAATGGCCTTCATATAGATAACCAAATCTAAGCTCAGTGTCCTTTATAGGGAACTTCTGTTTGTTTAGATAGACTGTATCTATTGAATATACATTGTTAGCTCTAAGATCATCTATATCCTGATAATACCCATTCCAATATGCTAGTTCTTCGTGTGTAAACTTTCTAGTCTTCACTTGAATGAAATACTCACGTTTAGATGTAGCTGTTGGTTGTGCATAATCAGAAATGATTCTCTCGTAATTTCTTGTAGAGGATCCACTGACAATCCCTAGGTCAAAATCTCTATCAATCATTAGTAAGGCATCATTGAGACTTACATTGAATAACATCATAACAAAATTAAAGCATCCACCTTTTCTGCTGGAGTCTCCAAAATCTATGAAGTTCAATGCTCCTCCTCTATATCCTATAATGAATGAAGGATTCTTTTCGTTTCTAAAGGGAGAATAAGTAACTGTGTTAATTTTCCAATTCTGATGTGGCATATACATCTTATAGATATCATACTCAGATATCTTGTCTAATATGCTATCAGGTGTCAAGTTTATTCTTTTTCTTCCTTTTATCATAGCTTTAAAAATAAAAACCCCCACCATTTCTGATGAGGGCTCCTACCGAATTAATAATTATTAATAGTCATCACCATCATCAGATATGAATGCATCAGATGCCACTAGGTTATCATCTGCATTATAATCTTGAAGGTCCTTCAGGATATAATAGTCTTTACAACCATACTCTCCTATAACATTCACAACAAATTTCTCATGTGCTTTCAAATCACGAGGCTTCTTATTCTTAAGATCTGCCTGTAATCTTTTGTTTCCATAATCAACAAGTCTGAATTGTTTTAATGCATATCCACTTAAGAATGCTTTGTTATAGATTCCTTGATATTCTTTAGACTCTCCATCACGTTCTTTAACAATAATAGTTGCCAAAGATACAACAGATTTAGCCCATTCACCATCAATTTGATCTTTCAAATCTTTCACGTTACCACGCATTAACTTCTTCCATTCTAATTGTAGAACAGTATCTGCATCACGATAGTCAAGATCAGCTAACCAAGTTCTCATAAAGTTGTAAAGATCTTCCTCACCTGTATAAGCTACACGATAATCTCTTCCTTTAGTAAACCATTCAGCTAGATCATTTTCATCAGCTGCCCAAGTACACATACCAATAGAATTGATATATTGATTCTTGGTACCATCTTTATTTTCTCTCTCCTTGTCTTCTAAGAAGAAGCTCACCTTAAATTTGTCTTTATTCTTAACTTCTTCTAACCAGAAATCAACACGTAGATAGTTGTTACCATCTTTTGTTTCACCTAAATACTCAGCAGCTTTGCTATCTTCTTTAAGTTCCATTCCTAGAATGTCTTTAAACTCTTCTGCTGTTGGATTAACAGCAATTACGTTTGCTTCAAACAAACCTACTTTCTTTCCGAAATCACCACCTGATGTGTTTTCTCTCTTTTTACCTCCAATATTCATATTGTTTTAATTTAATTTAGTTATAATATTCATTTAATGTGTCAACTACTAGTTGTAAGTCATTTGGTATTTTTGTTTCTGCAAACATACCATCAGGACTCTTTGCAGGCATTTTCTTATATCGATTAGTTACAAATGTATAAGTAGCACCACCATCTTTTGTCTCTTCTACATTAGTGTAAAGACAAATAGTTAATAGTCCTTCTAACAACACTTGGTTATCGATTAACTTACCTGCGGTTTTGATTTTGTATCCTATAATCTCTCCACCATCTTCAATAGTTTCTGGGTGAGTTAAATAGAACACTGTGATGTCATCACGTAATTGTCTAGCAGTTCTAAACAGATCAACCATATCTCTAGCCATAACACTAAACTTGGTAAATCCCACTTCAGTTGCTTTTGACACTATATTGAATCCCATAATGTAATTAGAGTCTTCAATAATAATGTTCTTAATGTGAGGAGCTTTTTCAGAGATAGTCTTCAACAAACGAGATATCTCGTTAGCATCATCTACTTCCTTGTAATTCTTGTTTTCTGCGTTGTAAAGCTTTTCAGATCCTTTGAAAGGAAGCTCTTTCTTTGCAACATTAATGATGTACGTTTCTTCTGGATTTAGATGTTTGATACTTGTTGATTTACCTGTACCTGTAGCACCTACAATCCCTACTAATTTACTTGCCATTGTTTTTTGCTTTAATTATTAATATTTAGTTTTATTCTATAAAGATACAACATATTCTTAACAAAGTCAAGTATTATATGTATTTTATTTTGTTTTTATCAAAGAATTCTAACGCTTTCTGCAACCACTTAAGCTCTGTAGGTTCTGTGGTGCTGACAATATAAATGTGTGCTTTCTTATCAGGAGTGTTATACTCCATGGCCATACATCTATTTA
>Ga0102830_1000955_pt1 | contig 11360 bp, 3 predicted proteins | sample ColrivemetaGS703_FD_84511 | JGI IMG/M metagenome (GOLD analysis project Ga0102830, IMG submission 84511) | Estuarine microbial communities from the Columbia River estuary - Freshwater metaG S.703 | ecosystem: Environmental > Aquatic > Marine > Intertidal zone > Estuary | place: USA: Columbia...
ATTTTTTGAATTCCATAGAGTAGCTTGCGCGACCCTGGGACATGGAGCGGACGTCGGTCGCATAACCGAACATCTCACCCAGCGGAACTTCGGCGCGAATCACTTTACCGGAGACCGTGTCTTCCATACCCAAAATCATGCCGCGACGGCGGTTAAGGTCGCCCATCACGTCACCCATATAGTCTTCCGGGGTAACAACTTCCACTGCCATGATCGGCTCAAGCAACTCACCACCACCCTTCTGGGCCAGTTGCTTGGTTGCCATGGAAGCAGCCACCTTAAACGCCATCTCGTTGGAGTCGACGTCATGGTAAGAGCCGTCGAACACGGTAGCCTTCAGGCCGATTAGCGGATAACCGGCGACAACGCCGTTCTTCATCTGCTCTTCGATACCTTTCTGGATAGCCGGGATGTATTCCTTAGGAATCACACCACCAACAACTTCGTTCACAAATTGCAGACCTTCCTGACCTTCGTCAGCAGGTGCAAAGCGAATCCAGCAATGACCGAACTGGCCACGACCACCGGACTGACGAACGAACTTGCCTTCGATTTCGCAGTTCTTCGTGATGCGCTCACGATAGGAAACCTGAGGCTTACCAATGTTGGCTTCGACGTTGAACTCACGGCGCATCCGATCAACCAGGATGTCCAGGTGCAGCTCGCCCATGCCAGAGATGATCGTCTGACCCGTCTCTTCATCAGTTTTGACGCGGAAAGATGGATCTTCCTGAGCAAGCTTGCCCAGAGCGATACCCATTTTTTCCTGGTCATCCTTGGTCTTAGGCTCTACGGCAACCGAAATAACCGGCTCCGGGAAGTCCATGCGAACCAGGATGATTGGCTTGTCAGCGTTGCACAAAGTTTCACCAGTGGTGACGTCCTTCATGCCGATCAAGGCCGCGATGTCACCAGCGCGCACTTCCTTGATTTCTTCACGGGCGTTAGCGTGCATTTGCACCATACGACCCACGCGCTCTTTCTTGCCCTTAACCGAGTTGATCACGCCGTCACCGGAGTTCAACACGCCCGAGTAAACACGGACGAAGGTCAAAGTACCCACGAATGGGTCGGTTGCGATCTTGAACGCCAGAGCCGAGAACGGCTCGTTGTCGTCTGCATGACGCTCCAGCTCGATTTCCTCGTTATCCGGGTCAGTACCCTTGATAGCAGGAATGTCGGTTGGTGCAGGCAGAAAGTCGATAACGGCGTCGAGAACCAGGGGCACACCCTTGTTCTTGAACGAAGAACCGCAAACAGCCAGAACGATCTCACCGGCAACGGTGCGCTGACGCAGAGCTGCTTTGATTTCCTCGTTGGTGAGTTCTTCACCCTCAAGGTATTTGTTCATCAGCTCTTCGTTGGCTTCGGCCGCAGCCTCAACCATGTTACCGCGCCACTTTTCGGCCTCTTCCAGCAACTCTGCCGGAATGTCCTTACGGACAGGAACCATGCCCTTATCGGCATCATTCCAGTAGACAGCTTGCATATTGATCAGGTCGATCTGACCCTGGAAGTTGTCTTCAGCACCAATGGCCAACTGAATCGGCACCGGAGTGTGACCCAGACGCTGTTTGATTTGAGCAACTACACGCAGGAAGTCAGCGCCAGCACGGTCCATCTTGTTGACGTAAACAAGACGCGGAACGCCGTACTTGTTGGCCTGACGCCATACGGTTTCCGACTGAGGTTCAACGCCCGAGGTACCGCAGAACACAACGACCGCACCATCGAGTACGCGCAAGGAGCGCTCAACTTCAATGGTGAAGTCAACGTGCCCAGGGGTATCGATTACGTTGAAGCGATGCTCGTCTTTGTATTGCTTCTCAGAACCTTTCCAGAAGGCGGTGATAGCAGCGGAAGTGATGGTAATACCACGCTCCTGCTCCTGCACCATCCAGTCTGTGGTCGCGGCGCCGTCATGCACCTCGCCCATTTTGTGACTTTTGCCCGTGTAAAAAAGGACGCGCTCAGTGGTGGTGGTTTTACCAGCATCCACGTGAGCCACGATACCAATGTTACGGTAGCGGCTAATCGGGGTAATACGAGCCATAAAGCCCTCGCAAGTTGAGTGACGCTAGAATTAGAAGCGGTAGTGCGAGAAGGCCTTGTTGGCTTCGGCCATGCGGTGCACGTCTTCACGCTTCTTAACTGCAGCACCTTTGCCTTCAGCGGCATCCATCAGCTCACCAGCTAAACGCAGAGCCATAGATTTCTCGCCACGCTTACGGGCGAAATCTACCAGCCAGCGCATGGCAAGAGCGTTACGACGGGACGGACGAACTTCGACCGGAACCTGGTAAGTAGCACCGCCTACACGGCGCGACTTCACTTCGACCAGCGGAGCGATGGCGTCGAGAGCTTTCTCGAAGATTTCCAGGGGATCGGTGTTCTTACGCTCTTTAACCTTATCCAGGGCGCCATAAACGATACGCTCGGCAACGGCTTTCTTGCCGCTCTCCATCACGTGGTTCATGAACTTGGCCAGGATTTGGCTACCGTATTTTGGATCGTCAAGCACTTCGCGCTTGGCTGCTACACGACGTCTTGGCATTTGATAAGCCCTCAAACGGTCTTCAGGTTAGCTCGGGATCGCATTGGCGCCCGACCTTACTCTTATCGACTCAGAAAAATAGAAACTTGCAATTCAATACACGGCGCCGATTACTTCGGACGCTTGGTACCGTACTTCGAGCGACCCTGCTTACGGTCTTTAACGCCGGAGGTATCCAGCGAACCGCGCACGGTGTGGTAACGAACACCTGGCAAGTCTTTTACACGACCGCCACGAATCAGTACGACGCTGTGCTCTTGCAGGTTGTGGCCTTCACCGCCGATGTACGAGGAAACCTCGAAACCGTTGGTCAGGCGCACACGGCATACTTTACGCAGTGCCGAGTTAGGTTTTTTCGGCGTAGTGGTATACACGCGAGTGCACACACCACGACGCTGCGGGCAGTTCTGCAGCGCAGGCACGTCGGATTTCTCGACGATACGCTTACGCGGCTGACGTGCCAGCTGGTTGATAGTTGCCATCTTAAGCTCCACTGTTGTCTTGCGACGCTATTGCCCTACAAACAAAATGGCAGAGCACGTGCCCTGCCAAATTTAGGGGTGCATGAGTCTAATGAGACTCACTGCCCCAGTCAAGACAAAGCCCCGCCACCGAAGTAGCAGGGCCTTGCACTTAATTACCGCTGGAGTTCAGCGCTTCGGTCAGTGCGGCTTCCACTTCACTGGCGCTAACCCGTACTGGTTTGTCGGCGTCACGCTTGCGCTTGCGCTCAGCGTGATAAGCCAAACCGGTACCGGCCGGGATCAGACGACCCACAACCACGTTTTCCTTCAGGCCACGCAAGTAGTCGCGCTTGCCAGTAACCGCAGCCTCGGTAAGAACGCGAGTGGTTTCCTGGAAAGAGGCCGCCGAAATAAACGACTCGGTCGACAGCGATGCCTTGGTGATACCCAGCAACACGCGCGTGTACTTGGCAATGAACTTGTCGTCTGCTGCCAGACGCTCGTTTGCACCCAGTACCGCGGTCAGCTCCATCTGGTCGCCCTTGATGAAGGTGGAATCGCCCGACTCAGCCACTTCAACCTTGCGCAACATCTGACGCAGGATGGTTTCGATGTGCTTGTCGTTGATCTTCACGCCTTGCAGGCGGTACACGTCCTGGATCTCGTTGACGATGTACTTGGCCAGCGCGCTAACACCCAGCAAACGCAGGATATCGTGCGGATCGCTTGGACCATCGGAGATCACTTCACCCTTGTTAACCTGTTCACCTTCGAACACGTTCAGGTGACGCCACTTCGGAATCAGCTCTTCGTACGGATCGCTACCATCGTTCGGCGTAATAACCAGACGGCGCTTGCCTTTGGTTTCTTTACCGAACGCGATGGTGCCGCTGATTTCAGCCAGAATCGAGGCTTCTTTCGGACGACGTGCTTCGAACAAGTCAGCAACGCGTGGCAGACCACCGGTGATGTCACGGGTCTTCGAGGTCTCTTGCGGGATACGAGCGATTACATCACCCACGCCCACCTGAGCACCGTTCGCCACACCTACCAGGGCGTTAGCTGGCAGGAAGTACTGAGCCGGTACGTCAGTACCTGGCAACAATAGATCCTTACCATCTTCACCCACCATCTTCACGGCAGGACGGATGTCTTTGCCGGTAGCCGGACGATCTTTCGGATCGAGGACTTCGATGTTGGTCAAACCGGTCAATTCGTCGGTCTGACGCTTGATGGTGATGCCTTCTTCCATGCCCACGTAGGTCACGGTACCTTTCATTTCGGTAACGATCGGGTGGGTGTGCGGGTCCCACTTGGCGACGATGGCGCCAGCGTCGACCTTGTCACCTTCCTTCACGGAGATAACAGCACCGTACGGCAGCTTGTAGCGCTCGCGCTCACGACCGAACTCGTCAGCAATCGCCAGCTCACCGGAGCGGGAAACCGCTACCAGGTTGCCGTCGAGACGCTCAACGTGCTTGAGGTTGTGCAGACGAATCGCACCGCCGTTCTTCACCTGTACGCTGTCAGCAGCCGAGGTCCGGCTAGCCGCACCACCGATGTGGAACGTACGCATGGTCAGCTGGGTACCCGGCTCACCGATCGACTGAGCAGCGATAACGCCGACCGCTTCACCGATGTTGATCTGGTGACCACGAGCCAGGTCGCGACCGTAGCACTTGGCGCAGATACCGTAACGCGTTTCACAGCTGATCGGCGAACGCACGATCACTTCGTCGATGCTGTTCAGCTCGATGAATTCAACCCACTGCTCGTCAACCAGCGTACCGGCAGGCACGATGACTTCGTCAGTACCCGGCTTGAATACGTCTTTGGCGATTACACGACCCAGAACGCGCTCACCCAGCGGCTCAACTACGTCACCGCCTTCAATGTGCGGCGTCATCAGCAAGCCATGCTCGGTGCCGCAATCGATCGCGGTCACCACCAGATCCTGCGCCACGTCAACCAGACGACGGGTCAGGTAACCGGAGTTAGCTGTTTTCAACGCGGTATCCGCAAGGCCCTTACGAGCACCGTGCGTCGAGATGAAGTACTGCAGAACCGACAGACCCTCGCGGAAGTTCGCGGTGATCGGCGTTTCGATGATCGAGCCGTCTGGCTTGGCCATCAGACCACGCATACCGGCGAGCTGACGGATCTGCGCAGCAGAACCCCGCGCACCGGAGTCGGCCATCATGTACATCGAGTTGAACGATTCTTGCTCGACTTCGTTGCCGTCACGGTCAATGACCTTCTCTTTCGAGAGGTTGGCCATCATCGCCTTGGACACTTCGTCGTTGGCCTTGGACCAAAGGTCGATCACTTTGTTGTACTTCTCGCCCTGGGTCACCAGGCCGGAGGCGTACTGCGATTCGATCTCTTTAACTTCCTCGGTGGCGGCGTCGATGATGCGCGCCTTCTCATCGGGGATCACAAAGTCGTTCACACCGATCGACACACCGGAGATGGTCGAGTACGCGAAACCGGTATACATCAACTGGTCAGCGAAGATCACGGTGTCTTTCAAGCCAACGGTGCGGTAGCACTGGTTGATCAGCTTGGAGATCGCCTTCTTCTTCATCGAGTGGTTGACCACGTCATACGACAGGCCATCCGGAACGATTTGGAACAGCAGTGCACGGCCAACAGTGGTGTCGACGATGCGGGTGTTCTTGGTGATGGTGCCGTCGCGATCTTTGATCACTTCGTTGATGCGCACTTTTACGCGAGCATGCAAAGAGGCCTGGCCACCACGGAAAACCCGGTCAACTTCCTGCAGGTCAGCGAACACACGACCTTCGCCTTTGGCGTTGATCGCTTCGCGGGTCATGTAATACAGACCCAGTACCACGTCCTGCGAAGGAACGATGATTGGCTCACCGTTAGCAGGCGACAGGATGTTGTTGGTCGACATCATCAGTGCGCGCGCTTCCAGCTGGGCTTCCAGCGTCAGCGGTACGTGCACAGCCATCTGGTCACCGTCGAAGTCGGCGTTGTACGCGGCGCAGACCAGCGGGTGCAGCTGAATCGCTTTACCTTCGATCAGAACCGGTTCAAACGCCTGGATGCCCAGACGGTGAAGGGTTGGTGCACGGTTAAGCAGCACTGGGTGTTCTCGAATCACTTCGGCGAGAACGTCCCACACCTCTGGCAGCTCACGCTCAACCATCTTCTTCGCGGCTTTGATGGTGGTGGCGAGACCACGCATTTCCAGCTTGCCGAAAATGAACGGCTTGAACAGCTCGAGGGCCATCTTCTTCGGCAGACCGCACTGGTGCAGACGCAGAGTTGGACCCACGGTAATAACGGAACGACCGGAGTAGTCCACACGCTTACCGAGCAAGTTCTGACGGAAACGACCCTGCTTACCCTTGATCATGTCAGCCAAGGACTTCAATGGACGCTTGTTCGAGCCAGTGATGGCGCGACCGCGACGGCCGTTGTCGAGCAAGGCGTCGACCGCTTCTTGCAGCATGCGCTTTTCGTTGCGCACGATGATGTCCGGCGCGGACAGATCGAGCAGGCGCTTGAGGCGGTTGTTACGGTTGATTACGCGGCGATACAGATCGTTCAGATCCGAAGTCGCGAAGCGGCCACCGTCGAGCGGAACCAGCGGACGCAGATCTGGCGGCAGAACCGGCAGAACGGTCAACACCATCCACTCAGGCAGGTTGCCGGAACCCAAGAAGGCTTCCATCAACTTCAGACGCTTGGACAGCTTCTTGATCTTGGTTTCCGAGTTGGTTTGCGGAATTTCTTCGCGCAGACGGCCAATCTCGTGCTCCAGGTCAATGGCGTGCAGCAGCTCGCGAACGGCCTCAGCACCCATGCGGGCGTCGAAGTCATCACCGAACTCTTCGAGGGCTTCGAAGTACTGCTCATCGTTCAGCAGCTGGCCTTTTTCAAGGGTGGTCATGCCTGGATCGATAACGACATAGCTCTCGAAATAGAGAACACGTTCGATATCACGCAGGGTCATGTCCATCAGCAAACCGATACGGCTTGGCAGTGATTTCAAGAACCAGATGTGGGCAACCGGCGAAGCCAGTTCGATGTGCGCCATGCGCTCACGACGAACCTTGGCCAGTGCAACTTCAACGCCGCACTTCTCGCAGATCACGCCGCGATGCTTCAAGCGCTTGTACTTACCGCACAGGCACTCGTAATCCTTTACCGGGCCAAAGATCTTGGCGCAGAACAGGCCGTCACGCTCAGGCTTGAACGTACGGTAGTTGATGGTTTCCGGTTTTTTAACTTCACCGAACGACCACGAACGGATCATCTCAGGCGAAGCAAGGCCGATGCGAATGGCATCGAACTCTTCGACTTGACCCTGGTTTTTCAGCAAATTCAGTAGGTCTTTCAAGGCCTTTCCTCCTGGCGGAGCTGGCGATGGAGCAAAGCGCTCCACCGCCGATTCGCGTCACGTGTTATTCGGTTTCCAGATCGATGTCGATACCCAGCGAACGGATTTCTTTGATCAGTACGTTGAAGGACTCGGGCATGCCCGGCTCCATACGGTGATCACCGTCCACGATGTTTTTGTACATCTTGGTACGGCCGTTCACATCGTCCGACTTCACGGTCAGCATTTCCTGCAGGGTGTAGGCGGCGCCGTAAGCTTCCAATGCCCAGACCTCCATCTCCCCGAAGCGCTGACCACCGAACTGCGCCTTACCACCCAGCGGCTGCTGAGTAACCAGGCTGTAGGAACCCGTGGAACGCGCGTGCATCTTGTCGTCCACCAGGTGGTTCAGTTTCAGCATGTACATGTAGCCAACGGTGGTCGGACGCTCGAACAGGTTGCCGGTACGACCGTCAACCAACTGCATCTGACCGCTCTCTGGCAGATCTGCCAGCTTGAGCATGGCCTTGATCTCAGTTTCCTTGGCGCCATCGAACACCGGAGTCGCCATTGGCACGCCACCTTTAAGGTTGTGCGCCAACTTAAGGATTTCCTGATCGCTCAGCTCATCCAAGCTTTCCTGACGACCGCCGATCTCGTTGTAGATCTGCTGCATAAACTTACGCAGCTCGGCGACCTTGCGCTGCTCTTCGAGCATGCGGTTGATCTTCTCGCCCAGACCTTTGGCCGCGAGGCCCAGGTGGGTTTCGAGGATCTGCCCAACGTTCATACGCGACGGTCCGCCCCTCGGGGTGAGAACAATTTCGACCGTTGTTTCGGTTACGTCGTTTTTTTTTTTTACAACCGGCACGACCACCGAGACAACACCCTTGTTACCGTGACGGCCGGCCATCTTGTCACCCGGCTGGATGCGACGACGGATAGCCAGGTAAACCTTGACGATCTTCAGCACGCCTGGAGCCAGGTCATCGCCCTGCTGCAGCTTGCGCTTCTTGTCTTCGAACTTGTCGTCGAGCAGCTGACGGCGGTCGGAAATGTAGGCCTGAGCCTTTTCCAACTGCTCGTTCAGTGCATCGTCAGCCATACGCAGCTTGAACCACTGGCCGCGCTCGAGACCGTCAAGGAACTCGTCGGTGACTTCTGCGCCCTTCTTCAGGCCAGCGCCGCCTTCGGCTTTCTTGCCAACCAGAGCGGAACGCAGACGTTCGAAGGTTGCGCCTTCAACGATACGGAACTCTTCGTTGAGATCCTTGCGGATCTCGTCGAGCTGGCTCTTCTCGATCGACAGCGCACGAGCATCACGCTCAACGCCATCACGAGTGAAGACCTGCACGTCGATAACGGTACCTTTGGTGCCAGTTGGCACACGCAGGGAGGTGTCTTTAACGTCAGACGCCTTCTCACCGAAGATCGCACGCAGCAGCTTCTCTTCTGGAGTCAGTTGGGTTTCGCCTTTTGGCGTCACTTTACCTACCAGAATGTCGCCAGGGCCGACTTCAGCGCCGACATACACGATGCCCGCCTCGTCCAGCTTGTTCAGTGCAGACTCGCCAACGTTCGGGATGTCGGAAGTGATTTCTTCCGAGCCGAGCTTGGTGTCACGCGCCACACAGGTCAGTTCCTGAATGTGGATGGTGGTGAAACGATCTTCTTGCACCACGCGCTCGGAGAGGCAGATGGAGTCTTCGAAGTTGTAACCGTTCCACGGCATGAACGCGACGCGCATGTTCTGCCCCAGAGCCAGCTCACCCATATCGGTGGACGGACCGTCGGCCAGGATGTCGCTGCGCTCAACCTTGTCACCTTTGCTCACCAGCGGACGCTGGTTAATGCAGGTGTTCTGGTTGGAGCGGGTGTATTTAGTCAGGTTGTAGATGTCGACACCGGCTTCGCCAGTTTCAACTTCATCGTCATTAACCCGAACCACAACACGGCTGGCATCAACCGAATCAATCACACCGCCACGACGCGCCACGACGCAAACGCCGGAGTCGCGCGCCACGTTGCGCTCCATGCCGGTACCTACCAGCGGCTTATCAGCACGCAGAGTGGGTACAGCCTGACGCTGCATGTTCGAACCCATCAACGCGCGGTTGGCGTCGTCGTGCTCGAGGAACGGGATCAGCGAAGCGGCAACCGAAACTACCTGCTTAGGCGATACGTCCATCAGGGTGACGTCTTCAGGCGCTTTAACGGTGAATTCGTTGAGGTGACGTACGGCCACCAACTCATCAACCAGCTGACCTTTGTTGTTCATGGTCGCCGAAGCCTGGGCGATCACGTGATCGGCCTCTTCGATGGCGGACAGGAACACGATTTCGTCGGTAACCAGGGTGTCTTTCACCACACGGTACGGGCTTTCCAAGAAGCCGTACTGGTTAGTACGCGCATAGGCTGCCAACGAGTTGATCAGACCAATGTTCGGACCTTCCGGCGTTTCGATCGGGCACACACGGCCGTAATGGGTCGGGTGTACGTCGCGGACTTCGAAGCCTGCACGCTCACGGGTCAAACCGCCCGGGCCAAGAGCCGAAACACGGCGCTTGTGGGTGATTTCGGAGAGCGGGTTGTTCTGGTCCATAAACTGCGAGAGCTGGCTGGAGCCGAAGAACTCTTTAACGGCAGCCGCAACCGGCTTGGCGTTAATCAAGTCTTGCGGCATCAGGCCTTCGCTTTCAGCCATCGACAGACGCTCTTTGACCGCACGCTCTACACGTACCAGGCCAACGCGGAACTGGTTCTCGGCCATTTCGCCTACGCAGCGAACACGACGGTTACCCAGGTGGTCGATGTCATCGACGATGCCTTTACCGTTACGGATATCAACCAGGGTCTTGAGGACCGCAACGATATCTTCTTTGCTCAGCACGCCCGAACCTTCGATCTCGGTGCGACCGATACGACGGTTGAACTTCATCCGGCCTACGGCCGACAGGTCGTAACGCTCAGGACTGAAGAACAGGTTGTTGAACAGCGTCTCGGCAGCATCCTTGGTTGGCGGCTCGCCAGGACGCATCATGCGGTAGATCTCGACCAGAGCTTCCAACTGATTGGTGGTGCTGTCGATCTTCAGCGTGTCGGAGATGAACGGACCGCAATCGATGTCGTTGGTGTACAAGGTTTCGATGCGCACAACCTGAGCCTTGACCACATTGGCCAGGATCTCTGGATTCAGCTCGGTGTTGCATTCAGCGATGATTTCGCCAGTAGCCGGGTGCACGATAACCTTGGCCGAGGTGCGGCCGATCAGGTAATCGATTGGCACTTCCAGCTCTTTAATACCGGCCTTGTCCAGCTGGTTGATATGGCGCGCGGTAATCCGGCGGCCTTGCTCAACAATGACCTTGCCCTTGTCGTCCAAGATATCGAGAACGGCAATCTCACCACGCAGACGCTGCGGCACCAGTTCCAGGTTGAGGGTTTCACCCTTCACATGGAATACGTTGGTCGCATAGAACGCATCAAGCACTTCTTCAGTGCTGTAACCCAGCGCACGCAACAGCACAGAAGCTGGCAGCTTACGACGACGGTCGATACGAACGAATACGGCGTCCTTCGGATCGAACTCGAAGTCCAACCACGAGCCACGGTAAGGAATGATCCGCGCCGAATACAGCAACTTGCCCGAGCTGTGCGTCTTGCCACGGTCGTGGTCGAAGAACACACCTGGGGAACGGTGCAGCTGGGAAACGATCACACGCTCGGTACCGTTGATAACAAAGGTACCGTTCTCGGTCATGAGTGGAATTTCACCCATGTACACTTCTTGCTCTTTGATGTCCTTGATCGCTTTGTTCGACGATTCTTTGTCGAAAATGATCAGACGGACTTTTACCCGCAACGGCACGGCGTAAGTCACGCCACGCAGCGTACATTCCTTGACATCAAAAGCCGGCTCGCCCAGGCGATAACCGACATACTCCAGAGCAGCATTGCCGGAATAGCTGATAATCGGGAAAACAGACTTGAAGGC
>Ga0102830_1000956_pt1 | contig 11360 bp, 8 predicted proteins | sample ColrivemetaGS703_FD_84511 | JGI IMG/M metagenome (GOLD analysis project Ga0102830, IMG submission 84511) | Estuarine microbial communities from the Columbia River estuary - Freshwater metaG S.703 | ecosystem: Environmental > Aquatic > Marine > Intertidal zone > Estuary | place: USA: Columbia...
GCTCACAAAAATCGAAAGCAAGTTGTAAATTTGCACAAAATTGCATTTCATCTTCAATCCAATGATCACTTGGCGCCACCACCATAAGTGCCTCTGGGTTTTGTTTTTTTATTTTTAGAGAAGCATACAAAATACATGGCGCTGTGTTTCGCATAGCTGGTTCCAAAATAATTTGTTCTTGTTTTACCAATGGCAACTGTTCCAAAATCAAATCGTTATAGCTTTCATTGGTCAATATCAAAATATTTTCTTTTGGTATTAACTGCGACAAACGACTGAAAGTTTTTTGAATCAAAGTTTCGCCAGTTCCCAACATATCGTGAAATTGCTTTGGAAAATCTGTTGTACTCACTGGCCAAAAGCGAGAACCAACTCCACCAGCCATCAATATTGCATAATAATTCTTATTCATTCTTAAGTTTTTTTTTGCCGCTTAGTCGCAAATATCTTTTATTCTTTTAATTAACTTGGTACTAATTCAACTTCTGCATTCGGTTGAAATAAATACAACCTTCCTGAAGCTAGTTCCATACATTCATAGCGCTTCACACGTAATGCAATTTTTCTAAACACTTTACCATTATGTATTCTAAAATGACTTCCATATGGTATTTCAAAGATATAACTTTTATCGGATTCTTTTTCGTCGTATTGTTTTAATGCCAAAGACAAAGTGGCATCAGTATCACTACTCGCTTTTGGATTTTTGAAATGACGAGCTAACAACGGCAATAATTGTATTGGAAATATTTCTGGTCTTATGAAAGGAATCATTAAATGTTGGAATGTTAATTTCCATTCGTCGCCATGCGGTTTTATAAATCGTCCGTATTTTTCAAAAGCTACTAAATGCGCGATTTCATGAATCAACGTAATCATGAAACGGTATTTATTCAAATTGGCATTTACCGTAATTAAATGATAACCTTGCGCATCTTTTCGATAATCACCATGACGTGTTACGCGTTCATTTACAATTTTCAAATGCACGTGATTGGCTTTGATTAACTCAAAAACGGGTTGAACAGCGTGTTCGGGTAAATATTTTTGTAAAACTTCTGACATTAATTATTACTTACTCTTTATTTCAGTTGTCCGAATTTGTCGAACATTTCAATTAAGGCGTTGAAGAGCTAACTTGCAGCACTTTTCCGTTGAAATATTTGTTTCCAGTTAAAGCAAAATTAAACATATAATCGGCCATTTCTTTGGCTGAAAGTGGCGCTTCGTAACCTGGAAATGCTTCTTGTAACATTTCAGTATTTACGGCTCCAAGTGCCAAAACATTGAATGCAATTCCTTGTTCTTTGAATTCTTCTGCTAGTAACTCTGAAAGCGTAATAACCGCTCCTTTACTTGATGAATATGCAGCCAATCCAGCGAATTTCATACTACCTTGAATACCTCCCATCGAACTAATGGTAACTACATGACTTCCTTTTTTCATAAACGGAATACAAATTCGAGTCAGTTCGGCTACTGCAAAAACATTGACTTTATACACTTGCTCAAAATCTGAAAAAGAAAGATTTTCGAAAGGTTTGTTGACCAATAGCCCAGCATTGTGAATCAGAATATCAACTTTATTTTGCCAAGTTTCTTTGACAAAATCGGCTACTTGAAGCAAATCGTTTTCGTTAGCAATGTCAATTGGCAAGCAAGAAATATGGCTATGTTCTAGTAATTCTTTTTTGGTGTTTCTAGAAATGGCAAGCACTTGATGACCTGCATTAGCAAATTGCAAAGCCAATTCAAAACCAATTCCACGAGAAGTTCCAGTGATGATGATATTTTTATTTTCCATTAAGTTGAATTTCTTTAGTTGGCGCATTAATCATTTTTACTAATACAGGAATTGTTTTCGAAATAACTTTTGCCATGTGATTGGTATCCATTAATTCAAATTCATCTTTTGGATGGTGGTAATAATCAAAATTTTCAAAATCGAAAGTAGAAACCGTTTGCGCAGGCACTTCAAATTCGGTAAAAAATGGATAATTATCAGAAGCTCTGAACAACATATATTGAGTTTCAACTGGCAAATAACCTACTAACTTTTCACCAGCATATTCATTCATTTTTATAGCCATATTTGATTTCCCAAAACCTGTAAGATAGAAATCCATCCCACGGTCTTTCATTGGCACACCAATCATTTCAAAATTAAACATAAAATACAAATTCATGTTTTGATCTTTTAGTTTTTTTGCCAAATGTTTTGAACCTAACAATCCTTTTTCTTCGGCAGAAAAGAACACAAAAAGTAAACTTCTTTTGTTATTTTTGATTTTCGAAAAATATTTCGCAACTTCAGTAACAGCTGTTGTTCCTGTTGCATTATCATTGGCTCCATTAACAACATTATCGCCATCAACAGCATTTTGGGCTAAACCAATATGATCGTAATGCGCACCAATAATTACAAACTCGTTCTTTAATTTTGGATCGGTTCCTTCGATAAATCCAACAACATTATATGCTGGTTTTGTGAAATTAGAAAGCGTATCGCGATAGGTTTTGAAATACGGTTTAATTCCATTTTCTTTTAGAATGTTTTCTAAATAAACTGCAGCGGTTTCAATTCCTTCGCTTCCCGTATCTCTTCCTTGTAAGTCATCGGAAGTTAAAAATTGTAGCGTTTTGGACACATCAGCAGATGAAACCTCTACTTTAGTATTTTCTGCAGTAATACTACTTTTTGGAGCACCACAAGCGACCAAGAAAAACACCAACAAATAACTGTATATTCTCATACCTTTAAGTTTTTAGTAAAAATAAAAAAATCCCGACAATATCGGGATTTTAGAATGTTATATTTTGTTAATTATGCTAACATAGTAACTGGGTTTTCTAAAAACTGTCTTAATGTTTGTAAAAACTGAGCTCCTGTTGCACCATCTACTGTTCTGTGATCACAAGCTAAAGTAACTGTCATGGTATTACCAACAACAATTTGACCGTTTTTTACCACTGGTTTTTCTTCGATTGCACCAACAGACAAAATAGCTGAATTAGGTTGGTTAATAATTGAAGTGAATGATTGAATACCAAACATTCCTAGATTAGAAACGGTAAAAGTACTACCTTCCATTTCAGCTGGAGTTAGTTTTTTGTTTTTAGCTTTTCCTGCCAAATCTTTAACTGAGGCACCAATTTGAGATAAACTCATTTGGTCTGTAAAATTTAAAACTGGAACCACTAGTCCATCTTCAACTGCAACTGCAACACCAATGTTCACATGATGATTAATAATCATAACATCTTCTCTCCATTGCGAATTTACTTGCGGATGTTTTTTCAATGCCATTGCACAAGCTTTAACAACCATATCATTGAAAGAAACTTTAGTATCTGGAACGGTATTGATTACAGCTCTGGATTTCATAGCTTCATCCATTACTACTTCAATTGTTAAGTAATAATGTGGTGCTGTGAATTTAGATTCTCCTAAGCGACGCGCAATGGTTTTACGCATTTGTGAGTTTTTAATTTCTTCTTGGAAAATTTCTCCAGCAGGCACAAATGGTTTCACAGTTGATGAAGCTTGAGAACCCTCTACTCCACTCGAAGCAACAGCATTAGAAACTGTAGAAGGCGTAAAGTTTTCAACATCGCTTTTTACAATTCTTCCATTTTCACCTGAACCTTTTACTTGAGCAAGGTTTATTCCTTTATCTTGAGCAATTTTCTTAGCCAATGGCGATGCAAATATTCTTGAATCAGAAATATTTGTCGTTTGTTGTTGATTGTTCGTTGTTTCTGCTTTAACAACTGCTTTTTCTTCTTGTTTTGGAGCTGCAACAGTTCCACCAGATTTGAAATTAGCAATAATTCCTGAAACATCTGTTCCTTCTGGACCTAAAATTGCTAAAATACTATCAACTGGTGCTGATTCCCCTTCATTAATTCCAACGTATAATAATGTTCCTTCGTTGAATGATTCGAACTCCATAGTAGCTTTATCTGTTTCGATTTCAGCTAAAATATCTCCTTCGCTTACTTTATCTCCTACTTTCTTCAACCAAGTTGCCACAGTTCCATCAGTCATGGTATCGCTCAAACGTGGCATGGTTACCACTTTCACATTGGATGGAATCTCGACTGCGCTCGATTTGACAGATTGAGCTTCTTCTTCCACTTTTTCTTCTTTAGTTTCAGCTGGAGCAGCTCCTCCATTTAACAATCCACTAATATCTTCTCCTTCTTTTCCAATGATTGCTAATAATGCATCTACCGAAGCTGTTTCACCTTCCTGTATACCAATATGCAATAAAGTTCCTTCGTTAAACGATTCAAACTCCATTGTAGCTTTATCCGTTTCAATTTCGGCTAGAATATCGCCTTCTTTGATTTTATCTCCTACTTTTTTAAGCCATGTTGCTACAGTACCTTCTGTCATGGTATCGCTCAAACGCGGCATTGTAATTACTGTTGCCATACTACTTATAATTTATGAGGTAAAAATGGATAATTTTCTTGTTCGTACACTACATCATACATCACATTTAAGTCTGGATAAGGTGACTCTTCCGCAAATTTTTCGCACTCATCAACCAAGTCTTTCACTCTTTGGTCAATAGCTTCAATTTCTGCTTCTGTAGCGTAATTATTCTCTTTGATGATATCCAAAACTTGAGTAATTGGATCTATTTTTTTGTATTCTTCTACTTCTTCTTTCGTTCTGTAATGTTGCGCATCCGACATAGAGTGACCTCTGTAACGATACGTTTTCATTTCCAAGAATGTTGGTCCATCACCACGACGCGCTCTTTCGATAGCTTCATGCATGGCTTCCGCCACTTTGATTGGATTCATTGCATCAACTGGACCACAAGGCATTTCGTAACCCAAACCTAATTTCCAAATATCAGTATGATTTGCCGTTCTTTCTACTGAAGTTCCCATAGCATAACCGTTATTTTCAACGATAAAAACTACTGGCAATTTCCATAACATAGCCATATTAAAAGTCTCATGCAAAGAACCTTGACGAGCTGCACCATCACCAAAATAAGTCATGGTAACTCCACCAGTTTCAAAATATTTATCTGCAAATGCCAAACCAGCACCTAATGGAATTTGACCTCCAACAATACCATGTCCGCCATAAAAACCGTGTTCTTTAGAAAAAATGTGCATAGAACCCCCTAAACCTTGAGACGTTCCTGTTGCTTTTCCTAATAATTCAGCCATTACTCTTCTTGGATCCACACCCATACCAATAGGTTGTACGTGATTTCTATAAGCCGTAATCATTTTATCTTTGGATAAATCCATTGCATGTAAAGCTCCAGCTAAAACCGCTTCTTGACCGTTATATAAATGAAGAAATCCTCTTACTTTTTGTTGGATATATAAAGCAGCTAATCTGTCTTCAAATTTTCTCCAAAGCTGCATGTCTTCGTACCATTTTAGGTAAACTTCTTTTGTTATTGGCTTCATTCGTTTGTTAATTAAGTTGAAACACTCCTATTTGAGCATAAACTAAAACTTCTATTTTTTTTACAAAAAGCAAAAATACTACATAGAACCGTATTGAAAAAATTAATTGTTATCAATTTTGCGTTTTTTTATGACGATTTATCAAAAAGATAGCAATCTACAAATAATTTTTATCAAACATGAAAGGCAGTAAATTTTTCAAGGAGTCGGATTGGTATATTTTCCCTTTTCCTCCCATAAATAAAATTTCTATTGGAGCATCTTGTTTAATTTCGTATTCCGCAATTGATTGTCGACAGGAACCGCAAGGCGGAATTGGCTGATCTAAATCTCTATCTTCTGGAGAAGCCGTAATGTATAGCTTTACAATTTTAGCTTCAGGATAATTTGCACCGGCATAAAAAATGGCTACTCGTTCCGCACACAAACCCGATGGATAAGCTGCGTTTTCTTGGTTGGATCCCAAAACAACTTTTCCGTTATCTAAGAGTATTGCCGCACCAACGGTGAATTTAGAATAAGGAGCATAAGCTTTCTTTCTAGCAGCTATAGCTTGTTGCATTAATTCTTTGTCTGCCGTTTTCAAATCATCGATAGAATCAAAAATGGTAAACGTAGTTGTAAGTGAAATTTGCTTCATATGTAAGGAAAAAAAATCCAAACTCATTAAAACGAATTTGGATATTAATTAATTTATTTATTTATCTTTAAAGTTCATCGTAAGAATCACCAAAATTAAATGTTAAAGAGAAACGCAAGGTATTCTCTAATGGATTTCTCACTTTAGAAGCAGAGAACAAATACGAAACATCGATTTTAACGATGTTGTATTTAAAACCAGCTCCAAGTGTAAAAAATTTTCTTGCCCCTTTTAATTCGTGCTCATTGAAATAACCCATTCGTAAAGCAAACGAATCTTGGTACCAATACTCAGTACCCAATGCCCAAGTAAACTCTTACAACTCTTCCGAAAAACCATCTGGCGCATCATTAAATGATTTAAAAATACCGCTTGTCCATGAAGTCTTTCTGTATTCATTTTGAGCTGAAGTGTTAGCATCATTTGCGGCTGCAATTTCAGACGGAGAAATTGTACCATCATCATCTAAGTCAGTAGGTTGAATAATTGCAGGAGGTGTTGGCACAAGCAGTTTAGTTACTTCAGCGGTAACACTTACTTTATTGTATTCATCAAAAATAAAATCAAATCCTCCTCCAAGTCTTAAATTAGCAGGTAAAAAATTATCGTTAAACTCATCATTATCATAGCTGATTTTTGGTCCCATATTTTGGAAATTAAACCCAGCTCTCCATCTACCATTAAAATCATCATATGCAATTTCTTCCGATTGATAATATCCTGCAATATCTACAGCAAAAGTTGTTGCCGCAGAAGCATCCGTTGTTCCGTCTGGAATTCTTAAAGCAGAACGAATAAATCTACCTCCAACTGCCATTGAAAAGCGCTCACTAAGTTTTAAAGAATAAGATAAATCTACCGCTAATTCATTAGGATTTACAACCCTTGGCACTTCATTTGGATCACCAGTTTCACGCAACTCAATATCTCCTAGACCAAAAAAACGAAAAGAACCAGCAAAAGCACTTCTCTCATTTAATTTATTATAATAAGTCAATTGTCCTAACGAAATATCATTGGCAATACTAGTTAAATAAGGCGTATAACTTACAGAAAAACCATGTTCTTGTAAAGCAAAAGCATATTTTGCGGGATTATATTGTTGAGAAAACGCATCAGTAGATGTAGCTACTCCCATATCCGCTAAACCAGCAGAACGTGCATCAGCAGCAATTAATAGGAATGGAACTCCAGTTGTTATAGGCCTTAAATTTTCCTGGGCAGATACGTTTTGAATTACAATTATAAAAGCTATCAATAAAGCAATCTTCTTCATTTGGGTATTTTATTAATTTGAGAAATATACTATTTTATTAAAGTATTACAAGTTTCTCATATTTTTCTGCTTTAGATCCAGTTAAGCTAGAACGAACAGTTAACTTGTAAACATAAACTCCTTTTCCAATTCGGTCTCCAAAGACATCTCGCCCATCCCAGGTAATTTCCCTACACAAAAAACCATCAGTTACTACTTGTTGATTAATTGTTTTTACTACTTTTCCTGTAATTGTTAAAATTTGCACCTGCACATCTAATGGCTCAAAAGGACGATTGTGGTTAAACCAAAACTCCGTATAACTCACAAAAGGATTTGGATAATTCAACACACGTTCCAATCGCAAACCTTCATCTGAACAAACCGCATTAAACTGAATTTCAGCAGTTACTAAATTATTATAAACATCCCATGCTTTAAACAAAATAGTATGAATTCCTGGAGTTAAATCTCGGAACGAAAACCGCACTCTTCCTCTAGTGTAATCATCATTTTCAGTTTCATAATAATCATTCAAAACATACGGATTCGCTTCATCTCCATCTAATATTGCCACAATATCATGTCCAATTCCACTTGCTGTGTTTATACCATTTTCGTCTTCTAAAAAGGCTAAAAAAATTGGAGAACAATTTGTAATTCCTCCAGAAACAAAACTTTCATCATTCATAAACAATCTAACTGTTGGTGGTGTATTGTCTGTAGGAGCATTTACGTTAACACCTCCAATTTGGATTGTTCTATCGAAACCTGCCTGATCTTCTAATTGAGTTCCAGGTCTTTTAGCATAGAAACTAATTTTTCCATTACCAATTGGAATTCTAATATCTTGAGGTACAACAAAACTTAATTCAAATAATCCATTATTAACAGAAGCATTGCCTCTAAAAATTGTTTCTCCAAGGGTTACAAAATTCATTTTAATTAATTGCCCAGCAGGAAAAAAGTTTCCCATAATTGAAAATCCTCCGGGACTTGGAGCAGAAACAAAATCGTTAGCCAATGTTTCACGATTTATATCTTTATCAAAAATTTGAACCGCTAAATCACCATTATAGTCACTAATAATATTATCACTCTCATCAACCACTTGACCACTAATTTTCATCAAATTTAGAGCTTGAAAAACAGGTAGAGGATTTGTAATCGGAATATCATTAACCGCCGTTAAAACCACCTTCTGTTTTGGAATAGCTAGTTTCATAGCAGGGTCTCCAATGAAAGAAATAACTCTACGATTATCAGATGTTCCGGGCAATAACTTTGATCGTCTCAAAGCTTCTGCTATTGTAGGATAATTATTTGAACCAAAAGCATACAACTCTTGACTTAAATAATTATTCATAATTAAACCTGTGCTTACACCAATTTGCCTTGTAGTTGCAATCAAAGCAATAGCGCCTCCTTCTTTATTCCAATACATAAACTCACCTCCAGTTTGTCTATTTGGATCATCAAAACGAGTGAATTCACATGTAATAGTAATGAATAGTGGATAACGGTAACGGTTTCTCAAGTTTTGGGCATCTAGCTTTTCAAACAAGCGTTCTCTAGCTAAAAATTCTTCATTTCCATGTCCAAAATAATTAAAAACCAGCGCCCCCAAATCTAAGGCGTCTAAAAACTCATTCTTCCCTTGAGGATATCGATCTCCACCTGCTGCAACTTGTTGGATGTAAGCATCTGTATGGATTTTTTTTACATTTACAAATGGCTTTTGAGCTACTAGATTATCTGCCAAATCATCCAATCGAAATTGCAATGTAGCATCTGTTAAATTATCTGCATCATCAGAATAAATAACATAATTATTTCTCCATCGACCGTAAGAAGGCTCTGCGTGGTATTCAATAATTTTATTTACCATTTCTTGGGCTTGTTGAGGACTTGAAACTAACATCCTTCCAACGGCAATATCAATTCCATCTACACCACTTAGCATTTGACCTTCATCATCATCCATTAAACCAAAAAAATCATCCGACATAAAGGAACTAAACAACGACATATTTGAGACGTTATTGGTTTCCGATGCATTAGGATTAAATCCATGAAAAATTGGCACTATATTCGTATTATTGAATACTCTGTTTTTATAATCATATGAAGCATCACCAAAAAGATTCACATACTTAACTCTATTTTCTGGAACAGATGCATTCCAATACACATAGCGAATAAAATTCCTAATAGCTCCAACGTCTTGTTTTCCAGAACTAAACTCATGATAAATAGATTCCGTTGTAACAACTTTAACAACTATACCTGAGTTATTCCTGTGAAAATTAGCTAAAGTTTCCGCTTGATTTCTCAAGGATAGTGGGGTTATAATTAAATAATCAATGTCTTCAAAAGAATTGTTTTGATTATTAAATATTGTACCTTTTAAATTTTGGTTTTGCACCAAAGCATTAGCTTCTCTCAAGGGTAAAAAAACATCTGACTCATCAATTGCGATATATTTTTTTGGAATACCAAGTGGAACTTTAAAAGAAAAATTAGATTGATTTGCATTAACATACCTTTGCACATTGAATATATCAGACACATCCCAAACTTGAGAAATAGCGCTTGCATTAGAAACAATATATTCACCAACTCCTATATTTACTTCTTGTTCATCGTTATAAAATTCAAATTGTTTTCCATAGCCTGTTAAATTTCGTTTTACGTTCAACTGTATAAAGTCTAAATAACCATTTGAAGAAGGGACACCACCATTGGTATATTCTAAGTCAATTGTAACTGTTGAACTAGTAGAATTGAAACTCGTATTAAGAGCTGATTCAAAACCTTCAATTCCACTACCCGGCGTTAATGCAAAGAAAGAAATATTTCCAATGTTTTGATTATTAGCACTAATAGCTAAAGATGTATTTCCAAACGACTTAGAAGCTAAATTAATTTTGGCAATAATGGGTTCTGAAGTTATTAAATTAGGGAATTCAAAAGTAAAACTTTGACTCGGATTAATATTAAATTGCTCTCCAAACCATCTCCTTCCTACTTTACCAACATTTACCAAATCTTTTTCATAAGTGAACTTTTGATTAAAAACGGAGAAAGTCAAATCTGGCAAAGCCGTTGGCTGGACCGCATCTTGAATTCTTTTTCCAGCACCACCAGAATTGGTTACATAATAATACGCTCTATCAGAAAAAAAATTAACACTTGTTAAACTCTCATTATTCCATACATCAACTCCTTCGGCATAGAATAAAATGTAATCATTATCATTAAAAACACCATCAGATTCTCCAATAAATTGAATTGAATTTTCTTCCAAATCAATAGGATATGAAGTACTATTCAACAAAGGAACCATTCTTCCGCCAGCACCATAAATTTTAATAATTCTTGGATCAACATTAACATTCATTCCTAAAGATTGAAGAAACTGTTTTGAAATACGATAAATTCCAGATTTTTCAACATAAAATCGATACCAATTTCCAGAAGACAATACAGAATTAGCAACCGAAAATGTTTGGTTGGCAATTGTTGATCTTCTAGTGCTATTTTGATAATTAAAATCATATTGAAATGAGACAACTCTCTTGTAAGCGTTTCCTTCCTTTATAATAGGTGAGAAAACCAAAAGAGCTTTATATTCACCTCGAGCAGAAAAACTTTCAATTTTAGCCTCGATAGAAGAGGGGATATATTTTTTTTCTAGGTCGAACAACTCGTTTTCTGTAATGTTTTGGTATTGTATGTTTTCTACTCTTAAAGAAGCAACATCAATTTTACCATTAACATTAAAAAGTTCTTTATATGATATATTCTTGGAAGTAACATCTACAGAAAAATGCAAACTAGCAAAAACAGGATACTTGAAAGTAAAATCTTTCTCAATATATTGTTCTGAACCAGTCCAATCTAAAGAAACATTTCTTACGTTTTGTGAACAAATCGCAAATGGAAATAAAAACAGAAAAAAAAAAATAAATATTCTTCATCAACAATTAAACGCACATTAAATACATATATTACAAAGAGAGA
>Ga0102830_1000959_pt1 | contig 11333 bp, 6 predicted proteins | sample ColrivemetaGS703_FD_84511 | JGI IMG/M metagenome (GOLD analysis project Ga0102830, IMG submission 84511) | Estuarine microbial communities from the Columbia River estuary - Freshwater metaG S.703 | ecosystem: Environmental > Aquatic > Marine > Intertidal zone > Estuary | place: USA: Columbia...
CAGAAACCACCACTTTTAGCCTACCAAAAATCGTTCCTGGAACCTATTCGGAAGATGATTATGGTAGATTCATTGAAAATTTCAAAGCGTACGATGCTGCCGGAAACAGTTTGAGAGTATCAAAATTAGATGAAAACTCATATAAAATTGATGACGCTAAAAAAATCGCAAAAATCACGTATTTAGTAAACGATACTTACGATACGGAAGGAACTGGCGTTCACGAAATTTTTTCTCCAGCGGGAACTAATATCTTAACCAATGAAAATTTCGTATTGAATTTACATGGTTTTGTGGGTTATTTCCAAAACAAAAAAGAAACACCTTACAAATTAACAATATCACATCCAGAAACACTGTCAGGAGTTTCTGCTATGGTAGATCAAGACAATAGCAACACTTCTGATGTTTTTTACTCTTCTAGATATTCAGAATTGGTTGATATGCCAATCATGTATTCACGTCCTGATATTACTACATTCATGATTGATGACATGGAGATTATCATTAGCGTGTATTCACCAAACAAAAGATATACTGCCAAAGACATCACGCCAAACATGGAAACCATGATGCGCGCACAAAAAAATTTCTTAGGTAAATTTGACGCCACTAAAAAATACGCTATCTTATTGTATTTAGCAGATGGCAAACCAGACGACGCTAAAGGCTTTGGTGCTTTAGAACACCCAACATCAACTGTGGTAGTGATGCCAGAAATGATGGGATTAGAAATGCTACAAGAACAATTAAAAGATGTAGTTTCTCACGAATTCTTCCATATTGTTACGCCCTTAACGATTCACTCATTGGAAATTCATAACTTCGATTACAACCAACCAAAAATGTCAGAGCATTTATGGATGTACGAAGGCGTTACCGAATATTTCGCCAATTTATTCCAAGTAAACCAAGATTTAATTTCAGAAGAAGAATTCTACAAAAGAATGTCGGGCAAAATTTTACAATCGCGCCAAATGAACGACAACTTGAGTTTTACCAAAATGAGTAAAAACGTATTAAAAGCGCCTTACAAAGACGAATATTACAACGTTTACCAAAAAGGAGCTTTGATTGCCATGTGTGTTGACATCTTAATCCGAGAAAACAGTAACGGTCAAAAAGGAATCTTGAACTTAATGCAAGATTTATCGAAAGAATACGGCGCTAAAAAAGCGTTTAAAGATGAAGAATTATTCGAAAAAATTACGCAATTAACCTATCCAGCTGTTGGAGAGTTTTTAAACAAATATGTAGCAGGCGATACTCCAATTCTTTATGAAGAATTCTTTGCTAAAATGGGCGTTTCTGAAACTACTTATAAAGTTACTGGCAATCCATTCTTAAAAGGACAAACACCATATATCACGGTAAATCCTTCTACCAAAGAAATCATGATTTTACCAGGTATCGAACTAAATGAATTCATGACTACTTTAGGAATCAAAAATAACGATAAAGTATTGGCTATCAACGGAACCAATTACAACTTAGACAATATCTACGATTTAATCATGAGCAGCATGAACTGGAAAGACGGCGATGCTATGACAGTTAAAATCAACCGTGATGGAAAAGATATGGAACTAAAAGGAGTTGTAAAAATGCCAACAGACGAGCAAGAAGGATACACCGCAACAGACGACAGCAAAAAAGCAGTTCGTGATGCGTGGTTAAAAGGCTAATCTTTTTCAACTTAAAAACATTAAAATCCTCAAAATCGATAGTATTTTGAGGATTTTTTCTTTATTTTGCCATCAAATCATAAAGCATGCAAACTACACCATTTTTTACTGACGATACCATAGTTTTTGGACTACTCATGTTGTTATTGGGATTTGTTTTCTATACTTCCTCTATCAAAGAAGGATTTTGGAAAAAATTCTACATCATTTTTCCATCGTTATTAATGTGTTATTTATTACCAGCGATTTTTAGCTCGTTAAACATCATTTCTCCTGAATGGAAAGAATTAGGTGAAAACGGAGAATTGGTAACCAAAAAATCAAACATTTATTACGTAGCTAGTCGATTTTTGTTACCAGCAGCTTTGGTTTTAATGACCTTGAGCATCGACTTAAAAGCGATGTTTAAATTGGGACCAAAAGCTTTATTAATGTTTTTCACTGGAACTGTTGGAATTATTTTAGGTGGACCAATTGCAATTTTAATTGTATCCATTTTTTCACCTGAAACCGTTGGCGGTGCTGGACCTGATGCGGTTTGGCGTGGATTAACTACTCTAGCTGGAAGTTGGATTGGTGGTGGTGCTAATCAAGCAGCAATGTTAGAGATTTTTAAATACAATCAAGAAAAATATGGTGCTATGGTATTGGTAGATATCGTAGTTGCAAACATATGGATGGCAGTTTTATTATTTGGTATTGGAAGAAAAGAGAAAATTGACAAATGGTTAAAAGCAGACAATTCCGCTATTGAAGAATTAAAAGAAAAAGTATCAACGTATAGTGCTGGTGTAACGAGAAATCCAAGTCTAACTGATTTAATGATTATTTTAGCTATCGCGTTTACTACAGTTGGACTATCACATTGGGGAAGCAATAGTATTTCGTCTTATTTATCAGCAAATTTTGAAGTCGTTAATGACCTAACTTCATTTTGGTCAACATTTGGTGATCGTTTCTTTTGGATGGTGACTATCGCAACCTTTCTTGGAATCGCATTCTCATTTACACCCTTAAAGCAATATGAAGGCGCTGGAGCTAGTAAAATTGGAAGTGTATTCATTTATATTTTAGTAGCCTCAATCGGAATGAAAATGGATTTAGGTTCTGTATTGAAAAACCCAGGGTTATTAGTAGTTGGACTTATTTGGATGGCATTTCACGTAGCATTATTAATTGGAATGGCGAAGTTAATTCGAGCACCTTATTTCTTTTTAGCGGTTGGAAGTAAAGCCAATGTAGGCGGAGCAGCTTCTGCACCGATTGTTGCATCAGCATTTCATCCATCATTAGCTAGTGTTGGTGTTTTATTAGCTGTTTTTGGATATGTCGTTGGAACTTATGGCGCACTTTTAGCTGCATTATTAATGGAAATTGCTGCACCAAAATAAAATTTAGTTAAATTAATTCTAAAAATAAAATGAAAAAATTAGTGCTTTTAGTAGGTAGTCTACTAGTTTTCATCGCTTGTAACAAAGAAAACAACGAAAATGCAGGTTTGCAATTAACTGGAAATATCAAAGGATTAAGCCAAGGTAAAATTTACATCCAAAAAATTCAAGATTCAACGCTTGTGATTTTGGACAGTATTATTTTCAAAGGAAAAGATGCCAATTTTGAAAGCAACATTGCGCTTGACGAACCAGAAATGTTATATATCTTTCTAGATAGAGGCCAAACCAATTCTATTGACAACAACTTACCGTTTTTCGCGGAACCAGGTAAAATAGAATTAAATACCACATTGAAGAAGTTTTATGCGGATGCTAAAATCACAGGTTCAAAAAACCATGAATTGTTGCAAAAATTCAATGAAATGAATCAAAAATTCACCACGGAGAATCTAACTTTAATTGAAAAGCGATTGAACAACGAATTTAATTTCAACCAAAAAACAGCTGATAGTATTAACGAGGCTTACGAAAAATTATTAATCAAGAAATACCGTTTTACAGCAAATTTTTCCGATACTCACGGCGAATATGAAGTAGCTCCGTATATTGCTTTATCTGAAATTGCAGATATTAATATTTCGTATCTAGAAGAAGTTGCAAAAAAATTATCTCCAAAAGTAGCCAATTCCAAATACGGAAAAATGCTAACCAAACATATCGAAGAAAGAAAGAAAAACAAGTAAAGTTAAAATTATAATTAATGAAATAAAATTTAATAAAGTCATCTATTAGATGAAGCGATTTATATCAAAAGATAAACGTGATTTTCATATTACTAATTTAAACAAATTTAATTCTATACCTTGTATAACCTATACAGATTTCTTTCAATCATTCTCCTATTTCTTTATGTAATAATCTTTTTTCTGTAATTAAAATAAAAAATAAAATGATACAACAATAAAGTCTTAATGTGATAGTAATAAATAGGTTCAACCGTTTATAAAAAAGCTATGCTTTTAAAAGCATATGAAAACCTAAAGTTATTAAACTTTCCGCTTTAATCACTAGAAAGAGCTTTGGGGAATTCATTTAAATTAATTTTTTTAAATTCTTCTATTGCTAAGTGTAAAGTAGAAATTATTTCAGCTGCTAAAAATTTTATTCTATCTATATCATTAGGATCTTTAGATAAAATTTCTAATTCTTTAACCTGATTCATAATTGATGTGATTCCCATAAATTCAATATTAGGCTTTATTTTGTGAATAAGTTTATGTACTTCATTAAAATTATTTTCACTTATAAAATTACTTATATCATCACAAGCTTGAGAAGTTTGTCTAATAAATAATGATATCATTTTTTCAACAAATTCATCGTCACCTTTACTTATTGAGATAAGATTAGAGAAATCATAATTTACTTTTTCTTCATTAATTATTGATAATTTATTTTCACTAACTACTTTTGAAATTGACTTATAAAGAACATCTTCGTCAAATGGCTTTGTAATATAATCGCTTATTCCTACACTTTTAAATTTATCAATTTCTGTTTTAAAAGCATTAGCAGTAAGTGCTATTATTGGAGTATTAATATTTAAATCTTGCTTAATTATTTTAGTTGCTTCAATACCATCCATCATTGGCATTTGAACATCCATTAAGATAACATCAAAATTATTTTCTTTTATTTTTTCTATAGCATCTATTCCATTAATTGCCTCAACTACTTCACATCTAAAATATTTAAGGGAATTTTGAGCAACTATCCTATTAAATTCATTATCCTCAACCAATAAAACTTTTATGTTTTCTAATGAAAAAGAAGTTGAAATCTCAGGCAAATTTTGAGAATTATTTTTCTTGATGGCTTTATTTAGTTTTAGAGTAATAAAAATCTTAGTTCCAGTATTTTTTTTACTTTCAATAGTAATATTACCTCCCATCAAATCAACTAACTCTTTTGTAATTGCCATACCAAGTCCAGTTCCACCAAAATTACGTGATGTACTCTTATCTTCTTGAGAAAACTTTGTAAAAATTGAATTAAGATAAGATTCATCTATACCAATTCCAGTATCTAAAATGGAAATTAATATTTCTTGCTTATCATCAAAATCTTGAATTAAATCACACTCAACTTGAACAGACCCTTCTTGAGTAAATTTTAATGAATTTCCAATTAAATTAAATAATATTTGTTCAATTCTAAATGAATCACCAATAAGATATTCAGATATATCATTGTTAAATTTATATTCAATTAATAATTCTCTTTCTTTAGCTTTTACATCTAAAACATTAACTACTTTTTCTATTGAATGTTTTAGATCAAAAGCTATAGATTCTAATTCCATTTCTCCCGATTCAATTTTAGATATATCTAAAATGTTATTAATAATGGATAACAAGTGTGAAGAAGCTATAGAACTATTTTCTATATATGTTTTTTGTTCTTGTGAAGTTGAGAATTTACCCAACTCTCTTAAAAACCCAATAATTGCATTTAAAGGTGTTCTAATTTCATGGCTCATTGTAGATAAAAAAACTTCTTTGGCTTTAGAAGCATTAAGTGCAATTTGTTTTTCTAGTTCTAATTCTAGTTCTAATTTTTTTTGTTCGGTTATATCAAGATGTATTCCAATAGTACCGAGTACATTACCATTATCATCAATATTTGGAGCCCCACTAACAGCCCACCATTTAATTTCTCCGTTTTTATTTTTTACAGGTATTTGATAAAGATCTGAAATGCCTTGAGCTCTTAATTCAGCTTTTGATTCCATAATAATTTTATCTTTTTCTTCAACAAAAATATCAATAGGATCTTTTCCTATAAGCTCTTCATTAGAATATCCTGAAATAGTAGAAAATGATTGATTAGCATATTGAATTAACCCATTGTTATCTACTTCAATTAGTCCTAAATTCATGTTTGAAATAATATTACGGAATTTTCTTTCCTGATATATTAATTGAGTTTCAGCTTTTTTACGTTCTGAAATATCTTGTATAAAAGAACAGAAAAACAACTCATCGTCTTGTTTAATTGGTATAATAGCTATCTCAATTATAACTTCAGTGCCATCTTTTTTTACAGCTGGTAATTCAAGCAATTTATTTAATGCAGGTCCTTCACCACTTTCTAAATATCTATTTAATCCTTCAGTATGTCCTTTTTTATGTTGAATAGGAATAATATTATCTTCCAATTTTTTTCCTATAACTTCTTCCATTTTCCATCCAAAAATTTGCTCAGCTTGTTTGTTCCAAAAACTAATTTGACCTGAAGTATCAATAGTAATAATTGCATTTAAAGCCGATTGCATAATTAATCGATTTCGCTCTTCACTTTGCTCTAATAAAGCTCGAGATTTTATTTGATGTGAAATATCATTATATTTCCACAAATGTCCTTTATATTCATCATTAATAAATAAAGGAATGTAATCTCTTTCTAAAAATTTTCCATTAACCATTTCAAGAATTTCGTTAGTAACTATCTCTTTTTTATGGACAATTTCACCAATTCTCTCTGCAAATTTTTCAGAGTCCACAAATAAATTTTTTGAAATTTCCAAACAATCTTGACAATTCAATCCATTTAAACTTTCTGGAACATCAGAAATAGAAAATAGTTCACAAAATAATTCATTTGCAAATATTATGTTGTTATTTTCATCTTCAAAAATAATCCCAGATTGAATGTTAGATAAAAGTGTTTTCTGTAATTCATTATTATATCTTAACTCTAACTCATTCTTATGTCTCATATCAACATTTGCAATCATTTGTGCAAAAAAGAATAACACATCTTTTTCTTTTTCAGAATAATTATAATGACTTTTTACCGAATCAAATCCTACAAATCCTAAACACCCGTTTTGATTTATAATAGGTAATACTAACAAACTCTTTATTCCTTGAGGAGATAAAATCTGCTTAAGATTATTATTTGGCAAATCTTCAACTCTTGGAATACTCATTATTTCTCCACTAATATTAGAATCCACCCATTCTCTCATTAAATTTAGAGGAATACTTTGTAAATTATCAATTTGTGGCTCAACATCATAATTACACCATTCAAAAGTATTTGAACAAGTTTCATTATTAAAATCATATTCAAAAATATAAGCTCTATCCGCTGATACAAATTGACCTAACTTTTCTAAAGTTTCTTGTTTTGTTTTAAAAATTTCATCTGCAGAAATATTAATAAATTCTCTAGCAATTTGCATTAATATTTGTTGCATTTTTACTAATGAATCAATAGCTCTTTCATTACTTTTTTGTTTTTCAACTTGATTATTTAATTGTTTCGAAATAAATAATAAATCATCTCCATCATTATTTATGTTGTAATCTATAAATTTTCCTTCTATTAACCCTATACTATCATATAAATTAGAAATAGACTTCTTTTTTATTTCATATTCATTTTTTAGGTTGTTATTTAATATTAGATACTCTTTTTCACTTTCATGAAATGCATGAGTAAGAATTTCATTATCTCTCTCATATGAAAAATAAGACTCATTCACAACATTTAAAAAATTTAGTATTGAAGGGTCTTGTAATTGATCTTCAGTAAAAATTCTCTTTATTTGTTTTTTCAATAACTTATGTTGCTGAATGTTTTCAATTTCATCAATACAAGTTATTGTAATCGTTTGATTGTGAAGCTCACAATTACCAAAAGGTTTAATAGGAGAAATTTCACCATATGAATAAAAACCAACTAATGCTGTTTCCTTCCCAAAAATTTCCGAAACAGCCTCAACTTCTTCTTCAATTCTATTACCTAAAATTAATTTTCGACCAACGCAACTTACAATCAACGCTAACTTTGGGTTTTCACTATTAACACTTAAACAATTAGCAGCAGCATCACTTGCAGAATGTATTAAATTATCAGAATTTGACTTCATAAATCTCACAGTACTTCCTTCGGGAATATCACCAGCAAATGTCATTGATTTATTATCATCATCAATTGACAAAATAGTTCTTACAATAGATTCTTCTGAGTTTTCTAATTTAATTGACAAAGGGAATAATAATGCTGACCCTGGTAGTTCGTTTGCATATTTCCCTAAATAAGATTTATATAAATCTAATGCATTACGATTATCAATTTCATAAAGTACATTGTCTTTTGATTTCGTTACTCTTCTTTCTAATCCAAAACTCTCCCATCCTCCAAAAAACCCATGAGAAATACTAAGATTTTTACCATAAAAACCAATTGCAACAATATTTCCTGATTGAGGTAACGAATTTAACCCCACAAAAGTTTCATTAAAATTTGTACCATCACCTGCTACTCCTCCGGTAATTATTACATCTTTGTATTTATTTGAATTTAAACCTTTCACTAACTCACTACCATTAACCATACCGCCATCAGAAAGAACAAAAATCAGTTTCAAATCTTCTTTAGGTAATTCACTAACTAATTGTTTTCCTGCTTCAAAACTTGAATCAAAATCATTTATATTAACAATGTTAGTTTTAATATATGATGATGAAAATGAAAAAGCTACTAATGAAACCGAGTCATCTAAAACTTCTACATTAAAGATTTCCCCTGCAGTAGAACAAAGACTTACAGTAGCTTTTGGAAACCTATTTTGAATATCAAGAAGAGTCTGTTCATTTGTAATGACACTTCCAGAACCAAAACCTAGAACTAATTGAACATCCTCAAACAATAAATCGTCTTTATTAATTTCTTTAGTGAACTCTGAATTTCGATATAATATAGTAGTAATTTTCATATACAATAATTTAAATTAAAATAATTCCACTAGCAAAAGCAACTGATAATTCAGAAAACGCTATTCTATAAGCTGTGGAATATTTTTGAATTAACATAAAACTATTATCATTATTTTTATTTTGAACAGTATAATTTATTAATTCAAAATATTCATTTATTGTGTTAATTTTATTTTTAGAAGAATTTAAATTAACTATTTTGTCAAGTTGAAAACTAAAAGTAATACTTGATAAATTATAAGTGTTATGATCAAAAATGTTTTTAAAATCTGTAGCATATAAATATTCAGCTGAGTATTTATTATGCTGAGATAGATTTAAACAAGTATTTACAAAAAGAAAAGTATTACTTTCAAAAAAATTAATTTTGCATTCTGATTTATCAAAATAAGTGGTTGGAGAAAAAAAAGATGTAAAATTATTTTGTTGAAATAATACTTGATCTATAGATTTTGAATAAGTACTTTGAAAATTTAACAATAGAAAAACAAATAGCAGATTTACTAAATGTAATTTTAATTGTGAGCATATTTGTTTTTTCATTGTTAAATATTTTAGGGGACATTTATTTTAAATTATTTCAAAGATGATACAAGTATTCAGGGAATTCAAGGGAAATGTAATAAGTGTATCTTTTTTTTATATAAGTGTAACTTTTCTTAAATAAGCGATAAATTGATAGAAAAATAAAAAACACATATTAAACTATGCGATGTTTTATAACTATTATTTTGATTATTAAGTTCTTAAATTGTTTTTTAATTTAATTCACAGTGATCATAATTTGTAATGGTATATATTCTGTATTAAAAAAGATTTCTATTTTATAATGATATTTTTCCATATTTAAATTTGTTTGATATACTATCCAAAGTTAACAAATTTTTGAAGCAATCTTACATGTGAAACGAAATTATATACCATACTTAAGACAAGCTTCTTGTATTTATAGTTTTCCATGCTCAATTTCTTGAATAACCTGTAATTTAAAACAAATAGTATTGACTTTCTGTGTTCGCTTTACATAGGGTTTTTCTTGGTAGATTTCCATAACGATGAAATTTGTGTATCGCTATTTCAGGACAAGACAACATAATAAAATTAAAAAAACCACCACATTACTGTGATGGTTTTTATTTAGAGCCGATGGAGGGACTCGAACCCACGACCTGCTGATTACAAATCAGCTGCTCTAGCCAGCTGAGCTACACCGGCAAAACTAAAGTTCTAATTGCTTGTTTCCAGACAACCCGTGAACTTTATTGCGGTGCAAATATAGTTCTGAAAATTAAATTTCCAAAAAATATTGGCACTTTTTATTGCTTTTTTTTAGTTTAATTCGTTAATTTTTGCAACAAATTGATTAGCAGCAGCTTCGTAATCCTTGCGGATTTGTTTGAAATGCACTTTTTTGTTCTCAACGTCTTTTTGATTTGCTCTTGTCATTAAAGAATCAAAAGTTTCGTAGATAGTATCAACTAATTGATCTGAAGTTTCTGTTGGTTTTCCACCATTAGTCATTTCCCAAACATAAACGATGTTCACGATGTCGCCTAATACGTAGTTGATTTCTTTTTTCAAGTTTTTAACGCTTGCCATTGTATTTTAATTTAAAATTCGATGCAAAATTACATAATATATCGTTACAAAAAGGCATTAGATAGAAATTTCTAATAAAGTAGCCGTTCCATAAAATTGAATTTCAGCAATACAAGCCGGCAATAAAATGGTATCGCCTTTAGAATAAACATATTTTTCACCGTTATAAAGCAATTCAAAGCTTCCTGAAACACACATAAAAACAGTAAATGAATCTTTCGATTGCTTCCAATGAAAATGGCCTTCTAAAACTAATTGTTGGGTAACAAAATACGGACAAGAGACAACTGGAGTAATTTCATTTACTTTAGTATCGTATGAAATTTTAGAATCAGTTGGTTCAAAAGTAATAGCATCCAACGCCAAATCAGTGTGTAATTCTCTGCTATTTCCTTCAGCATCTACTCTATCCCAATCGTAAATACGATAGGTAACATCACTAGTTTGTTGGATTTCCGCAATCAAAACACCAGCACCAATTGCGTGAACCGTTCCTGTTTCCAAGAAAAACACATCACCAGCTTGCACTGGATATTCTTGTAACAAATCCAATAACTGCTTTTGCTCTAAATGTTGCAAATAAACTTCAGGAGTAATCGCTTTTTTAAAACCAACTACCAAACGCGAATTCGTATCCGCTTGCATCACATACCACATTTCCGTTTTTCCGAAAGAATTGTGTCTTTTTTGAGCCAATTCATCATTCGGATGCAATTGAATAGACAAATCTTCTTTGGCATCAATAAACTTGAACAACAAAGGAAATTGTTTCCCAAAACGAGCCACAACCGATTTTCCTAAAATAGCTTCGGGATACAAATCGATAAGTTCATTTAGATTTTTTCCTTCCTACAAACCGCTATTCACGA
>Ga0102830_1000962_pt1 | contig 11308 bp, 9 predicted proteins | sample ColrivemetaGS703_FD_84511 | JGI IMG/M metagenome (GOLD analysis project Ga0102830, IMG submission 84511) | Estuarine microbial communities from the Columbia River estuary - Freshwater metaG S.703 | ecosystem: Environmental > Aquatic > Marine > Intertidal zone > Estuary | place: USA: Columbia...
AATTCATCCGTGTCGTGCTCATCCTCGATTTCGCCAAAGATTTCTTCAATCACATCTTCGAGTGTGATCATACCACTGGTTCCTCCGTGCTCATCCAAAACAACCGCAATATTTCGCTTCTCACGGGTGAATAAATTAAGTACTTCGTCCGCCCGCATACTTTCTGGGATAAATGCAACTGGTCGAAGTACTCGCTTTAAATGATCTGGCTTCTTAAAAAGCTCAAAAGCATGAACGTAGCCTATAATTTTATCGATGTTGTCTTCGTAAACCAAAAGTTTACTGTAGCCCGTTTCTATAAAATATGCACGTACTTTCTCGGGAAGCTCATTTACTTCTACGCTTTCTATCTCCGTCCTTGGGATCATAAATTCGCGTGCCTTTGTCTCTGGAAATTCTAGCGCATTCTTGAAAATCTCAAATTCCGGATCAACTTCCTCATTTCCTGAGGTCGTTTTGGGGGCGCGCTCACGTACGTAATGATCTAACTCCATTCTTCCAAAGGCGTTCTCTTCTTCTTGTACCTCAACGCGAAAAACATATTTTAAAAAGAATTGGCTTACGCCCAGCATAAGAGCACTGGGCAATCGAAGCACCCAGAATAAAATCCAAGCGGGTAAACTGAGCCAACGCATTAATCCCTCAGGATTTTGACGGAAAAGCGTTTTAGGAAGGAATTCCGCAAAAACCAAAATAACCACTGTAGAAACTGAAGTCTCTAGGAGTAAGATTAGGTATTCCATTGCACCCCAGCTAGTAAATACTGGAGTAAGTACGCGGTGCATGTAATTGCCATAAAGCACTAATGCCACATTATTCCCGACAAGAATTGCGGCAATAAATGGTGCTGGACGATCGACCAAATAGCCCAGTGCCTTATATGCTATTCCTCCCTTCTGTCGTTCAAGCTCAACATGAAGTTTATTGATACTCAGGTAAGCCATTTCCAACCCCGAGAAGAGTGCAGAAAAAAATACGGCCAAAACAATGGGTAAAATAAATGCCAAGGCTCTATTCTTTAGGTTGTTTCAGACGCGAACGCCTCCTGAGGAAATACATAAAAATCGCAGCTCCGAGAAACAAAGAGAATTTAATCGTGCTCTGCCAGTTGCTTCCCCAATTGACATAAATCTCAACTGAGCTGACCGCTGCCACACCTAACCATAATAACTCTATAAATCGCAATGCTCTATTCATCATCAACTGTTATTTCTCCTTGTACTTTATAAATTCGATAGGTGTTGAACGATTGATCGGCTTCAAACCCCTTACCTCTTATGAGCTGCCCATCAGATAGGATTTGAACTTTAGCATTACTGTACAATCGTTCCTCCTTTTTATCCCAGAATAATAATTCTGTGGTCATTCGCTCGCCTTTACCATTGGTAACTTCAACATTACCGCCTATACCCCAAAGGTCATCTTTTTTCAATTGGCGTGCCGTATCTGCTTTCAGCACCGTTGCTGTTTTTGCGTTTTCGCTGTAAAAATTAACGGTAATTCCCTCACCAAAGAAAACGTATGCGGGATCCATATTCCCGAAGTCTTGCATGAGTCCTGCACGAATTTCTAAAACCTTTTGTCCGCTATCGCTATATGTGATGTGTGCGCCGTGTTGCTCGTTCAAGGGGAATACCACTGGAATTTTGCTGACCTCCGCAACATCCTTAGCATCGTTCGAACATGCGCCTAAATAGCAGGCCATTATAACCAATAGGGTCTTAGGCTGTTTTAAAAGAAACTTCATCCTCACGAAGGTCGGTAAAATTGCGCAAAAAAAATCCCCCAGACTCTCGTCCAGGGGAAATATAACGCGGTCGTTTAATGCTTAGTAGAATTTAACGCTAACCGTTTCATTGATCCAACAGCCAATATTGATTTTATCGCCTTCTTTGTAGCCCAATTGGAACGAGATTCCCTTGTCCGGAATCTGCTGGCTGTAGGCTGAAATCAATTTTGCAGCCTTACTTGCAACGCTTGGGTCAATACTTCTTGCATAGCTCAGTTTGTTTATCGCCGCCCAATAAACTGCATTTTTCTCCACTGCATTCGCACCACATGTGCCTGCCGCCTCAGCATAAAGGGTTGCTAAGTATAAATAAGGATTACCCCAATCTTTACGAAGCTGGCCTGCTTTTATACAGTTGACTTTAGCAGCGGATAAAGAACCCAATTTTTGATTTACATAGGCCAACCCCATGTAGCTATTTGCTTTGCGACGAAGATCTTCCTCTTGCTCAATAGCTTCAGTGTAGTACTTTTTTGCCATGGCCCAATCGCCCTTGTTTACACCTAGCTTCGCCATGTTTAATGCCGCTTGAGCGCTAGGCTCAATTTCATACAATGTCTCGGCAATTGAAATAAATACTGGGTTATCAGTACAAGACGTTAATTCACCGTCTTCGCCAACGCGCTCTTTTTGTAACAAGTTACCGGCACGTTTCAACCATTCGATATCGTCTTTGTTCTCTTCAAATGCAGCATCGTTGTAGATCAACGTTAGCTTTTCACAAGTCAATAATGGGCTCAAGATTTTCTCAATGTTACGTTGCACTTTCGTGATGTTTCTCAAACGGATTTCATTGTTTGAAATCTTACGCTTATCCACTGACGTTAACCCTTGCTCATCCAATTCATATTTAGTCTTCAGCTCATCTGCCTTCTCTATAACGCTAACCAATTCCTGCGCACCTGTTTCCATTTCTGGCTTCACTAAAGGAGGAAGTTTAGCCGCTTGCTTCATGCGCTTCTTTGAAGAATTGTTATACGCATTTGTAGAATCATAAACGGCCATTTCGGCTTGGTAAGCCGCTTTTGCTGCCTCAGCTGAAGGACGAATACTGTCCGCATATGCGATAAAATCCAGAACAGAATCTGCCTTAAGTTCAATATTGTAATTTTCAACGTTAAACGTGTTGAAGTTAAATTCCAGTGAAACGAGAACGGAGTTGTATACCTCAAACAAGCGATCTACGTCTTTTGTCTTGTTGAACTCCTTGACATTCGCTTGGAAATAACGGTCAGTATGTGCCACAGACATGGTATCTCCAAGAAGTGACTTAGCCTCTTCAAACATCACCACCGCTTTCGAAACACTGTCGGCATTTTTTCCATAGTAATTATAGAAGTGATATGCCTTCGAAGACATTGCATTTGATTTTTCTTCTGGGAAATGCACTGCGAACGTATCGTACAAACCTAAAAGCTCCTGGATAAGAGCATTCTTTGACGCATCGTCACCGGCCTCTTTAATCTTCGCTTCGATGATGTTGTCCCCGTACGTGTATATGCGGATATTGGCAGATGGACACGTTTCATACAGTGCTTTCCAAGCATCATAAGCTTCTGCATAATCCTTACTCTGGTAGTAAGAACCCATGATGTTGTAATTCTGAAAACAAGAAACAGAATCGGCTATGGAATTACCCCATTTCGATTCTTGCGCTTGGGTTGTCAAGCTGATCAATAAAATTCCTAATACAAAAAGGATTCGTTTCATTACTATCGCGTTTTTTATCTGTATCTAAATTTTTGGAACCATTTGTCATTGAGTGTTATCCCAAAGTTCAAATTCCAATAATCTTCTTTTAAATCGGACTCTACACCACTCCAACGAGTGCCTCTTCCTATATTAATATTCAAAAAGCTTGCCTTTTGTTCACCGGGAGCTAAACTTCTGTAGATAATTGGTAGGGTCAATCCGAGGTTAAACTCCTGTGTTACGTAAGTTGGGCCTGTTGTTGGCTCTTGCCAATAATACTGTCCTTTCTCTCTAGAATAACCGAAACGGTATCTAGAAATAGCGAAGTAATTCGTGCTTCGTCTGAGCTGAGGAATAACGTATGAAGGAACCATTACTAGTCCAACACTTCCTCTTTCACTTACCGCAATTGCGGATTGCACAGGTGTTCCTCCGAACGGGGTGAAATCTCTATAGTCTTGCCAGTTCACTCTGCGGTAATCCACTACTAAATCCCAGGCATTTACAGGAACGTTTTCTACGGTTCTGCTAAGACCAAATCCAAATCCAGTAGATGTCGGTAAGACTACACTACCCTCTTCAGATAAATTATAAAACAATGTATCGACTGGTGTCTCCACAATGCCGCTGTTTATAAAAGAATATTGCGTAGAAATTTGTCTCGCATTCATAGAACCTCCGAAGCCATAAACTGCTCCTGCGACAAAGTGGAATCGGTCAAGATCTCCCTGCAACTGTGTACCTATGTCAAAAGTTAGATCACTAATCCCTGTTTTGTTGGTTTTACTGACCGAAAGGAATCTATTATCCGCGAGGATGGTTTTATTGCTCGTTTCCATTTCGCCAAAGATGTAGCGTGCATTTCCGCCTATACTGAACCACGGAAGGGGCTGAAGGGCAAGTCCAAAGGTGAATTGGTCAAAACCGCCAGAACCGATTGAACGGTATTCGTAAATTCCAAAATCATCCGAAGAATCGGCAACACTCACATTGTAACCTTTTGCTGCGTAAGGGCTTAACGAAAAGGCACCACCAATCCAATCAGCGAATTTGAATCCAAATCCGAAATAATCGAAATAGGTGTTGTAGTTGTCTTGATCTAAACTATCGCTAATGATTCTGTGGCGGAACGTACTGTGGGCACCACTCATTTCAAGTGTCGAATACTCAAGATTCGCATAACCTGCCGGATTGAAAACGTTAATAGTGTAACGGTCGGCATAACCTATTCCCGTCCCCCCCATACCTAAATATGCCGGCGTAATACCGAAGGAGGTTTCTCCGAGCCCATTTATACTGAGTGGACTTACTGAGTTCGTCTGTGCCGACGCATCAGACCCAAACAACAGCAACATCGACGCTAACACTAATGTGAAAGCGGATTTATTTAACTGATTGACTTTGAAAATATTCATCAATGCGCTGTAGGGCATATAGTTCGTAATTCAAGGGTGCAAATATGTAGCTTTTTAGGTGGTTTGACAAGGCCTTTGCATCTCCACCGCAAATGAATACAAGATTTATGCCCGTTTGACTTTGCAAGGCATGAATCATCCCTTCCATTTCAAGCGGCAATGCCGTGTCCACGCCAGACCACATACTTTCCTCCGTTGAGGCGCCAACTACATGGGTTTCACTGCTTTTTGACAGGTTTGGAAGTGCCGCTGTAAAGGCATGCATTGCCTTGTATCGCATCGCCCAACCGGGGGAAATTGCGCCGCCAATGAAAGCGTCATTTTTAACAATATTATAAGTAATGCAAGTACCCGCAACTACCACGATAAGGTCTACTCTGTTTTCTAACCAAGCAGCCGCGGCGAAGAGTAGTCGGTCCAAGCCTAGCGACTCAGGGGTTTTATAGTCGATCGAAAACGGCCATGGATCGTCAATCGTAAGCCAACGTATAGACTTTGGCCAATGTGCATCTAATGCGCCGCTCGCAATGCCTATAGACCTATCTCCACTAGCGAACCACTGCTCATAGATCTTAACGGCTTTTTCCACTTCGCTGAGTACAAAAGTCTCGTTTTCAACGAGCCTGCTGCCGTCGAATAATCCCATCTTGATACGGGTGTTCCCTACGTCTATTGTGATTAACATATGGCCAAAGGTCGTTAAATCCTTCATCTATTGGTAATTCGAAATGACATTCTAATTTTTCATTGAATGTGCTTTCACATTTCAATTGTAGGTGTATATTTGCCGCCCGGCAGGTGATGTAGCTCAGTTGGTAGAGCAATGGATTGAAAATCCATGTGTCGGCGGTTCGATTCCGTCCATCACCACCACCTAAGCCCTTCAGTACAACTGAGGGGCTTTTTTATTGGCCTGAACCTCCTTTTTCATCAAAATGTTGACTTCCATAAACTCCAAAGTGGTAACCACGCGATTGTGGTTACCACTTTGGAGCTGTGTTTTTGACTGTCGACCTTTAGTGTTTGACTAAACGTACCGTTTGCTCATTCGCGCCCGACTGAATCTTAGCGAGATAAATACCCGCTGCAAAGTCCGTAGCATCGATGGTATGGCTTTGACTCGAGGTGAGAACCTGATAGAGCTGTTGACCCTTTAAATCAAAGATCTGAATGGTACACCCAGTAGACGAAGGATTGCGTACTGTCCATTTGTCTGAGGTGGGGTTTGGATAAACCGAGAATAATTCTTTTGATTCTTCTATACCCCCTAGAGGAACATTCGCATATTTTATTTCATCAAAGTAGAAGGTAGACGTAGCCGATCCATCACCGACGTTCGAACTTCCCGCAACAAAGTCGAACAACAACGCCAACGTAGGCATGTCAGTAGGTGCATTTGTAAAATCGAAAGACAGCGTTTCCCATTCTTCGGTTTTAGTGGTCTGAACACTACGCTCTTCACCCCAAAATGGCTTTTCCGCTTTGAGTGTCACGTTCGTACCAATGGGTGCCGACGTCCAAACCTTCATCGTAATCACTGGAGAATTCACAAAGTCTAGGTTGTTTGTAAACGTGATTTTACTTCCACCATAAGGAGCACCGAGGTATCGAACAATTTTACCCACGTTTGCGCTTCCATTATCTACATCAATATCGGGATTGGGTAGGCTTGTCATGATAGCACTTTCAAAATCAAAGAAATGACGTGCTGTGGTGCCCGATTCAAACGTAACGGGCAAACCTAATCTTTGCGTTGCGATTACACCTGCAACTTGTTCGATATCGTCGATAAAAAAAGTGTTTCCTCCTCCTGGGGTGAACGGTTGTGGCATAATGACTAAGTCCACACTTCCTGAAGGCGCCGGAATTCCAAAGTCAAACGTGAGCGTTTCCCATGCGCCAGATACCGTGGTAACTGCATCTACCTCGCTGGTGTAGGGACTTTCTAATTTCACTTTTATTACTGTACCGACGGGCTGCGTCGTGTAAACCTTCATGGACAGCACACTAGACGATGCACTGGTAAAATTTAGAGACGAAACAGAGGTTATTTTACCGCCGGCCCACAAATCGGCTGCATTCACTTTAACAATCTTAGCGACATTAGCACTAGAATTACCTACAGAACTTGGATTGGCTACAATGGTAAAAGATGCACCGTCGTAACCGACCATGCCAGAAGTTGAAGACTCAAAATCAAAAGGTAATGCCTGAGCTGAAAGCGCAACAGATGCAGCCATCAGGAGGGTAATCATAATTTTTTTCATACCAAATTTTTAGGTGGATTGATTTGCGGATAAATGCGCAAAGCTGCTTGCTTACACCCCATTTATCGTGGGGAAAAGGTAGTAAACTTTTTATCGTTGGCTCAAAAAGATAAAGTAGCCAAAATAGGGGTTTGTTAACAAAATCTATGGGCGGCTATTTAGGCATGTGAAGAATCTTCGGACTTTTAGAAAGCTAAAGATGGTACAACTATGCACCCTTTAAAGAAAGATGAATTCAGGCTAGTGAACCGTATGCGTTTTGAAGTAAAGAACGTTATGGAACACATCAATCGGGTAACAGAAGAAAGCAATCGCATAAATTCTGAAGAGATTGAACGTCGTCTAAAATCCTTGACTGAATATTCAAGGGAATTGGCCAACCTTCAAAAGGCCATCGATCTCGAAATACAAAAAAACGCACGCTAATTGTTCAATCTATATTTTGATTTGAACATCTGAGCGGGTCTATTGTTGTTATAACATCTATTAAAAGATTTTTATGAAAACCCTTTATCACCCAAATCGTTCTCGTGGTCACGCAAATCACGGCTGGCTAAATAGCTTCCACAGCTTTAGTTTCGCCAATTACTTCAACGCACAAAAGATGAATTTCGGGCTGTTGCGCGTACTTAACGACGACACCGTAGCTCCTGGAATGGGGTTCGGCACCCACCCACACGACAATATGGAAATTATCTCCATACCTCTAAGCGGCGATTTGAGACACCGAGATTCCATGGGCAATGAAACGACAATAAAGGAAGGTGAGATCCAAGTGATGAGTGCAGGATCCGGCGTAACGCATAGCGAGTTTAATCCTAATAAGAATGTCGAGGTTAAATTTTTACAAATTTGGATCATTCCCAATGAACGAAATGTCACGCCACGCTACGATCAACAAAAGCTTTTGGACGCAAACGAAAAGAATAAATTGCACCAAGTGCTTAGCCCATCACCCGATGATGAAGGGGTTTGGATTCACCAAAACGCCTGGTTTCACATGGGAAGGTTTGACGAGAATGAAGTCATCGAATACAAGTGGAAATCGAACGATAATGGCCTTTATGCTTTTGTATTGGATGGTGGATTTGAAACAGATCTTCACAAACTGAATACCCGGGACGCGCTAGGAATATGGGATACGGAACAAATCACATTGAAAGCTACAGCAGCTGAATCTAGAATTCTCTTGATCGAAGTACCGGTTATGAACTAACCTACTCACTTTGAACATTCTTAGTACTGCAGAGTTATCTTTGTACTCATAATTAGACCACCATGAAAGATCCAATTAAAGGATTCTCCAAACTGAGCAAAGCCGCCAAACTTGAATGGCTCGTCACCAATAATTTCGAAGATGCCGATGCCGCAAGGTCCGTATTGACCGGCTATTGGCATGATGATGAAACGCTTCAAAAGCGACACGATGAGTTCATAGAAAACACCATGAGCAACTATTACATGCCTTATGGTGTTGCTCCAAATTTCCAGATCAACGGAAAGCTTTACACCATTCCGATGGCGATTGAAGAAAGTTCCGTAGTCGCAGCAGCAGCGAAGAGCGCTTCATTTTGGATGGAGCGTGGCGGGTTCAAAGCAGAAGTGATCGGTACCCAAAAAATTGGCCATGTACATTTCATGTACACAGGAGATGCGAGTGCCTTAAAAGATGACTTCGATGTGCTCGAGGAAGATTTACGTGCGGCAACGGCGGAGCTCACCTCAAACATGGAAGCTCGGGGCGGCGGCATTACTTCCATTAAACTAGTAGATGCTACCGACCGTTTAGACGACTACTACCAGCTCGAAGTCACCTTTGAGACGTGCGATTCCATGGGAGCAAATTTCATTAATTCCAACCTCGAGGAAATGGCGAAATGTCTCCAGACTTTCGCTCAAAACCACGAACGTTTGGATGCGAATGCGCTCGAAGTAGTCATGCGTATACTTAGCAACTATACCCCAAACTGTCTCGTTCGTGCAAGTGTAAGCTGTAAAATAGAAGAATTGGCGAGTGAAGGTGTTAGCGCTGAAGAATTTGCCCGAAAATTCAAACGTGCCATAGCCATTGCAAACGCTGAACCGTATAGAGCAACAACGCACAACAAAGGGATAATGAACGGTATTGATGCCGTTATAATTGCTACGGGCAATGACTTCCGAGCGGTAGAGGCAGCATGTCATACGCATGCCGCTCGCTCGGGCAGCTACAAAAGCTTAACCGGTTGTGCTGTGGAAAACGGAATATTTACATTCTGGATTGAAATACCGTTAGCTCTAGGTGTGGTAGGCGGTTTGACCAAGCTTCACCCGCTTGTGGTTAAAAGTTTAGAGATGCTTGGAAATCCGGATGCAGAAGAATTGATGGGCATAGTTGCTGTTAGTGGTCTCGCTCAGAATTTCGCAGCATTGCGCGCGCTGGTTACTACAGGAATTCAAAAAGGACATATGAAAATGCACTTAATGAATATCTTGACCCAGCTTGAAGCAACGTCCGAAGAGAAAATTCATATTGCCACTTACTTTAAGGATAAGGTACCACACCACAGAGAGGTAGTCAACTATTTTTGCGAATTACGAGGTGTTCCCGTACCCAAAGTTGGTCAATAGCAAGTGGAAGAATTTTATGCCCACGGTAAACTACTGCTCACAGGAGAATATGCCATTACCCAAGGAGCACAGGGCTTAGCTGTTCCAACATCATTAGGTCAAAAATTGATCGTTCGGCCTGTAGACTCGCCAAACATTCATTGGCAAGCGTTCACAGTAAAGGGTGACTGTTGGCTCGATGTTCTGCTTAGTGCAGAATTAGAGATACTGGAAACTAACCGTCAGAAAGAAGCGGAACATCTGGTCAAGCAGCTTCAAATTTTAACGACACACAGCGAGAAGCTAACGGGCGGCATCCATTTTGAAACTCATCTGGAATTTGACCGCAGCTGGGGCTTAGGATCATCCAGTACATTTACTAGTCTCCTTGCGCAATTTGCAGGCTTTGATCCATTAGACATCTTTCATGAGGCCCATGGTGGAAGCGGATATGACTTAGCGTGTGCTTCTGCAGAAGGACCTATAGTTTATCAAATTAAGAAAGGATCGGCGGTTATCACGCCAGTTCAATGGACCCCTGACTTTGCAGATGACCTCGCATTTGTGTTCAGTGGTCAAAAACAGCTGACTTCTGAGAGCTTAGCATTGGTCCACAAACGGCCCTTTGGCAAGCAACAAATACAGGAAATTAATAACATTACCTCAGCTTTTATCAGCGTTTCAACCACCGAGGAAATTGAAACCTTAATGCACAAGCACGAGCAACTTATTGGTGATCATTTAGGGCTTCGGCCCGTCATCGAACAACTCTTCAAGGGCTACGATGGAGCCGCAAAAAGCCTAGGTGGCTGGGGTGGTGATTTCGTATTGGTCACGCGATACTCTAAAAATCTACATTGGTTAAAAGACAATGGATTTGATCAAGCGTTGCCGCTGAGAACTTTAGCACTGCTCTAAATGTTTCATAGGGCATAATTATTGGTAGATTTAAGCAATGCGCAAAATCGTTCTGTTTTTCACCCTAGCCCTACTGTCCTTCCCTTCGAAGGCAGCACATTTGGTAGGCGGTGAAATCTCCTACAAGTGCATAAGTACTGGAACTAATGGTAACACGTATCAGATACGACTTACCATTTACAGGGACTGCAATTCAAGCGGCGCACCATTCGACATGCAGGCGCCGATAACCATTTACGGCGGTCCCAATCAAAATACGGTTGTTCAAACTGTCATGGTGGGTCGGGGAGCCATCGTAGGTATTCCCGCTGTCGTAAACAACCCTTGCTTACAGACGCCACCAAACGTTTGTACCGAAAAAGCCACATATACAACCAATGTAACGCTTCAGCCTGCGACACACGGCTATACCATTACTTATCAACGTTGTTGTCGAAACAACACCATATCGAACGTGGCAAATTCCGGAACTTGGGGTAGTTCCTACTACATAACAATTCCACCACAAGATTCAGTCTGTAACAGTAGTTGTGCGTTTATCTCAGATCCACCTATAGTGATGTGCAAAGATGATAGTCTAAATATCGACTTCTCTGTGCAGGAATTGGATGGTGATAGTGTCTATTATTCACTCTGCC
>Ga0102830_1000968_pt1 | contig 11262 bp, 10 predicted proteins | sample ColrivemetaGS703_FD_84511 | JGI IMG/M metagenome (GOLD analysis project Ga0102830, IMG submission 84511) | Estuarine microbial communities from the Columbia River estuary - Freshwater metaG S.703 | ecosystem: Environmental > Aquatic > Marine > Intertidal zone > Estuary | place: USA: Columbia...
CGAAAACAGAAATATCAAAGGGCATCCATATTTAGAGGAAGATTTTTCCATTTCTACCATTGAATTTAAGGATGGAACAACCTATGAAGGATTGATTAGATTCAACATTGGTAAAGATGTTTTTGAGATGAAAAGCTATACCTCTGAGGAAATTTATGAATTTAAATTAAAGCTAGGTATCCTCATTACACACTATAACAGAACCTTTGAAGCTAAACTACTAAGCAGCGAGAAAAGCTTAGCTACTTTTGAGATTCTAGTAAATGACACACCTTATTCGCTTTACAAATACCATAAGAAAATTATTAAAGAGCCTCGGAAAGATGGCATAGCCATGCCAAGCTCTAACCAGGGTAATAATAGTGATGCATTTTGGAGTGATCAATCTTCACTGGTACTCATGGCTAACAATCAAGTTTACGAATTAGAAAAATCACATAAAAAACTACTCAAATCTGGAATGGTTGATCCAACTAAATACAATCAGATTACGAAGAAAAAGAAATACAAATTAGATAAAATTCAGGATGTAATAAATCTAGTTAAGGCACTCAATCAATAAGAATAACTTATTCTTATAAAAAATGCACATATTCAAAAACCCCCTACCAAAAGCAGGGGGTTTTTTGTTTACTTTTGCATCATGGAGAAACAAACGTATATATACGGCATTAGAGCTGTTATTGAGGCTATAGAAGCCAAAGAAACCTTAGACAAGGTCTTTATTCAAAAGGGACTGCAGGGAGACTTAATTAAAACTTTAGAAAACCTAATTAGAAAACAGGGGTTAAACACTTCTTATGTGCCCGTAGAAAAATTAGATCGTTTGGCCAAACAACACAACAACCACCAAGGTGTTGTAGCGAGCATTTCTCCCATTGAATTCCACGAACTCGATCCTTTTGTAGAAAGTGTTTTAGAAACAAAAGAAGCCCCTCTTTTCTTACTCTTAGATCAATTATCAGATGTCAGGAATTTTGGTGCCATAATAAGAACTGCATCTTGTACAGGAGTAGACGCAATTATCATTCAGAAAAAAGGTACTGCTCCAGTAACTGCAGACACTATAAAAACTTCTGCAGGCGCAGCTTTTCAAGTACCTATTATTAAAGTAGATCACTTGAAAGACGCTGTTTTTCACTTACAGGCCTGCGGTATTCAAGTAGTCGCAGCTACAGAGAAAGCTAAAAACGACTTATATGAAGTGTCCTTTACAGGACCTACCGCTATTGTTATGGGGTCTGAAGACATGGGAATTACACCCTCTATTTTGAAAGTAGCCAACGCCCAAGCCAAATTACCCATGCAAGGACCTATTAGCTCTTTAAATGTATCTGTTGCCTGCGGTGTTTTCTTATACGAAGCGGTGAGACAAAGAAAATAATATGAATGAACCACTAGCAGAAAGAGTCCGCCCAAAGTCCCTAGAGGGCTATATGAGTCAAACTCATTTGGTGGGTCCTGCTGGTGTATTGACCAAGCAAATAAAAGCGGGTATTATCCCTTCTATTATTTTATGGGGACCACCCGGTACTGGAAAAACCACTTTAGCAAATATTATTGCCGCCCAAACAGAACGACCTTTTTATGCCCTTAGTGCTATTAATTCTGGGGTAAAAGAAGTGCGGGAAGTGATTGAAAAAGCCAAGCAATCTGGAGGGCTATTTACCACAAAAAACCCGCTTTTGTTCATAGATGAGATTCATAGATTTAGTAAGTCTCAACAAGACTCCCTTTTAGCAGCAGTAGAAAAAGGATGGGTTACCTTAATTGGAGCTACCACAGAGAATCCGAGTTTTGAGGTAAATGCTGCCCTACTCTCTCGTTGCCAAGTTTACACGCTCAAAGCTTTTGAAAAATCAGATTTAGAAGCGCTATTAAACAACGCCATAAAGATAGATCCATGGCTTCAAGAGAAAGAAATTATCCTCAAAGAAACCAATGCCCTTTTTAGGGCAAGTGGTGGTGACGCCAGAAAATTGCTCAATATTTTTGAATTTCTTGTCACCCAAAATCCAGATAAAAAAGTAGTCATCACAGATGAGTTTGTAACCAGCAACACACAAAATAAAACTGCTTTTTATGACAAGTCGGGAGAACAACATTACGACATAGTTTCTGCATTTATAAAATCTATTAGAGGTTCAGATCCCAATGCAGCTGTTTACTGGCTAGCCAGAATGATCGTTGGAGGAGAAGACGTGAAATTCATTGCAAGGAGATTGGTTATATTGGCTTCTGAAGATATTGGGAATGCCAATCCAACTGCCCTTGTACTTGCAAATACTTGTTTCCAATCGGTACATAGTATTGGACACCCAGAGGCCAGAATTATTTTGAGTCAGTGTGCGGTGTATTTAGCAACTTCTCCAAAGAGCAATAGTAGTTATTTGGCCATAAACGAAGCGATTGCTGCAGTCAAAGAAACTGGAGATTTACAAGTACCACTCGCACTGAGAAATGCAACTACCAAACTGATGAAAGAATTGGGTTATGGAGACAGCTACCAATACTCTCACAACGGTCCAAATGCATTCATAGCACAAGAGTTTCTTCCAGAAGCGTTGTCAGGAACAGTTTTTTACCAACCCGGAGACAATCCCAGAGAAAAAGGAAGTCGGGATTTTCTTAAAAACCGTTGGAAAGACAAATACGAATACTAAAGAAATCCCTACATTATTAGAGGAACTTCTTTAATTCCGCTAAACTGTGTACTATTGTGCAATGTTCATGTGCAGATTCTCCGTGAGCGTTAAAATGAATGACCTCAAAGCCAACTTCTTTAGCGCCCAGAATATCTGCCTCTAAGCTATCTCCTATCATCAACGATTTATCTGCGGCGACATTTGCTTTTTCTAGTGCCAATTCAAAAATTTCAGGATGTGGTTTCTTTACTCCTGCTAGTTCAGAATCCATGATTACGTCAAAATAATGATCAATATGGGCATTTTTCATTTTCTTTCCTTGCACTTCGGAAAAACCATTGGTGATGATATGTAAATTGTAATGTGGCTTTAAATACGCTAATATCTCTATGGTACCGGGAAACAAATGGTTGTAAGTAGTGAGCACTTCCATATATTGGTCTGCCAATTCATGAATCAATGCATCTGTAGCGGGATATTCAAGTGTGTCAAAGGTGAATTTTAAACGTTCGTAACGAAGGGTTTCTTTAGAAACGCTACCGTTTCTGTACATACGCCAATACTGAAGGTTAATAGGAATATAGGCTTTTAAAAATGTATCTAATGGAATGTCTACACCATATTCGGTGAGCAAACGTTCAAAAGTAAGGGCTGAATTTTTTTCAAAATCCCAAAGGGTATGGTCTAAATCAAAAAAGATGTCTGAAATTTTACCTCTAAGCATAGTATTTTTTTTGCTAAAGGTACTATTTAATTTTGCTTTGACTGAGCGAAGAGACAGCCTGTATAATTTTTAATAGATCTACAGTTACACAAATTCTGGACTGTATTTCATTTATGGAAATACAAATTACATATTGTAATCTACTTACAGTATAAAGCAAAAAGCTACTTACTAAACTGAGCCAAATGCTTTTGAAAAGTTTCTTTCCACACCAGTGATTTTTCTCCTCCCAACAATTCATTAGAGAAAACCACATTAAAATGGGCGCTCACCTCTTTTGTGGCCAGATAAAGTGGGGTCATTATTTTTAATGCGTCTAAAGTGCTCTTCTCCTTTAATAAAGCGTAGTCATGCACTGCAAACGGATGCACCTTAATAGGCAACTGAAGCTCCAGATAAATATCATAAAAGAAAAAAGGAGTCGCTGTTCCCGCCCTAAACCCAAGCTCATGGGTATAGCCCATAGAATAGTCGTTGTGAATTTCAGCGTCTACCAAGTCCCTGTAAGATACAGGTATGTCTACCCTATTATACCGCATTCTAGACGCTTTAATGGGTCTATTAACTACACTGGCCAAATGCTTCTGCTCTTCCATTAAAATTTTAGGAGCACCAAAAGATGCGTATGAAGCCGCCAAAGCCACTTCAAAGTGGTCCGCTACAGATTTTATAAGGGCTTTAAATGAGTTGTTATAAGGAGACACATTTTTGTCATAAGTACCATAATCAGCAAATTGAAAAAAGAAAATGGCTTTGGCCTTATACTGCCTTAAAAGAATGCCTAAGTAGTCAAAATTATCATAGGGATCTTTTTTAAAGCGCAGCCACACGCCTAGCCTGGTTAGAAGCCTGCTTAATTTAAAGCCTGCTAAATCTACAAAAAAACCAGACACACCTCTAATAAGGCCCCTATAAGCAAATGCATGAGAGCTAGTCACATCTATTAATGGGGTAAAGCAATACGTTCTTTTTGCCCTTTTAAGGTCGGGGAATTTATCTTGAAGGGCATTAAAAAAAAGGCTTGCCCACTGGTCCACTACAGGTGAGGTTAAAAAACCGTTCACATAACCCACACTTTCTTTTGGTGGAAAGCGTCCGTGAATGTCTTTCACATGAGGCAAATACTCTTCATACCTAGACAGCATATAAAAACTAGCGGCAAAAACATCAAAAGGAATACCACTTTTGTCTCCTGAGGGAAAGAAACAAGGCACCCCGTTCCAGTCACTTACTTTAATAGCATGGTCATTAATACCTTGCTCGAATAACAGCGCATGAGACCTTATAAAGAATTCATTTTGCAAAGCCTGTTTCGTATAGGTTAATTTTGGCCCCTCATGCTTTATAAAGTCCGACACTTCAGTAGTGAAAGCAACTTCTAAACCCAACAAACGTTTACAAATATGATTGGCTATATAAGTAAATCTAGGGGTTATTTTATAGGTGTATATCAGGAGCATTTACAAGAAAGTATGATTCAAAAATAGATCAGTAAGGGAACGGTTATTCTAGGCTTAAAAATAAACAATTATAGCAGATTCTGGTCTGCAAAACTGAAGTATTCATTTTTACCTACTATTATATGATCTAGTAATTTAATATCTAAAACCTTAGCGGCTTCCTTTAATTTCTGTGTCAAAGCTTTGTCTGAATGGGAGGGTTTTAGGTTGCCTGTGGGATGGTTATGGGCTACAATCATAGCCGTAGCACCCCATCTTATAGCCTGTTGTAAAACCAACCTGATGTCTACAACTGTGGCTGTAAAACCACCTTTACCAAGTAAGGAACGCTCAATAAGCACATTAGAATTATCCAAATACAGCACCCAAAACTCTTCATAAGTCAAACCAATTAAAACAGGCTTCAAAATAGAGAATGCAGATCCACTAGAAGAAAGAGATAGGGGGGCGGTAGCATTGACATGCAACAATCTGTATCCAAAATCTAGTGACGCCTTTATTTTAATGGCTTTCACCTTCCCTACTCCTTTAAAATCCATAAGCTTCTCTATGGAAAGTTCAAATAGTTTTTGAAGGTCATTGTCACATGCAATCAATAGCGTCTTGGCCAGTGAAAGGGCAGACTGACCAACAGAACCATTGCCTAAAACTATGGCAAGAAGCTCTGCATCTGTCAATTTTTGTCCACCCAAACGCAGGTATTTTTCTCTAGGCTGGTCTTCCACAGACCAAGCCTTCATACCCGAATTTTTAATATAGACCATGAGTAAAGATAGCCTGTGTGGCTCAAAAAGAAACGCAAACCAGACAAACTACTCCCTGACTAGATGATCGGTCAAAAAAGCCATAGCCACAAATCTAAAAAAACCTTGGTAAAACCTTAAGAAATTCGCTGGGCCAGTGCTTTAAAGTCCGTGCCTCCGTAATTACCTGAACTCATGAATAACAGCACCGTTCCTTCTAAAGGCAAATCTCTCAAGAAAACAGCCAAACCTTCAGGCGTGGTTTCTATTTGAAGCGCAGCGGAACCAAAAGCATTTTTAATAACCTCCGCAGAGATAGGTTCCCTTTCTTTTATGGCTAGTACGGCTGGCTCATAGAAAACCATACCGACGTCGGCCTTGGCCAAAGCATTTTTATACTCCTTGAGAAAAGAAGCGTCTAAACTACTGTAGGTATGCAACTCAAGTACCACAACCAACTTCCTGTCAGGATATTGCTCCTTAACCGCTGCAGTAGTGGCCTTTACCTTACTAGGTGCGTGAGCAAAATCTTTATAAATAGCCGTTTGATTGTTCTTAGCGACCAATTCTAATCGTTTAGAAGCGCCTCTAAAACTACTAATGGCCTCATAGAAATCTAGGGCGTCTATACCCATATGCTGGCATATCCACTTGGCACCTGCCAGATTATTGAGGTTGTGCATTCCGAAAATTTCTAATGGCAAAGGACCTTCTTCCGTTTCTAGATAAGTTACACCACTATCTATAGAAGCCTCTGAGGTGGTATAAGCAATTTTGCGAATGGTGTTGGTGGCTTTTTCAACCATTTCATTAAGTACCTGATCCTCTTGATTAAAAGTAAGGCTACCTCCCGCAACAATACTATCAATAAAGGATTCAAAGGGCGCACAATAAGATTCAAAAGTGGGGAATACATTAATATGGTCCCAAGCAATACCACTCAAGAGCGCAATATGCGGCTTGTAATGTAAAAACTTTGATTGGGCATCTATGGGAGAAGAGAGGTATTCATCTCCCTCTAATAACATAAAATCGTTCTCCTCTGTGAGATGAACCATCTTGTCAAAGCCGTCTAATTGGGCACCCACCATAAAGTCTATTTCTTTTTCATGGTAGTGCATCACATGAAGGATCATAGAAGTAATGGTTGTTTTTCCGTGACTCCCCCCTATGACAACGCGTGTTTTATGCTTTGAATGTTCATATAAAAATTCAGGATAAGAATACACTTTTAAACCCAATTCCTGGGCTTTTTCAAGCTCAGGATTCCCTGGTTTTGCGTGCATGCCTAAAACAATTACATCTATATCTGAGTGAATGTTTTCAGGCTGCCAACCCATTTCTAAGGGAAGTAAACCAACCGCTGCTAGGCGGCTTTTAGAGGGTTCAAAAATGACGTCGTCACTGCCGCTAATCTCATGACCCGCTTCGTGTAATGCCAATGCTAAGTTATGCATAGCACTTCCTCCAATGGCTATAAAATGTATTCTCATAGTATTATTTTCCAGAACCCATGGATTCCTTTTGATCGTGTATCATTTCCCAAAGGGTGTCTTTGAGCGGCATAATGCCTTTTTGTGCCACAGCAGAGAAGAACAAAAATGGGGTATTTCCCAATACGGGTTTTAGCAAGCCTGAAATCTCAGTTTCTAATTCCTCATCCAGCATATCGCTCTTTGAAATGGCAACCAAGCGGTCTTTGTCCAACAATTCAGGGTTGTATCTTCTCAACTCATCCAACAAAACACCGTACTCTTTCACAATATCTTCACTGTCTGCTGGAATTAAAAATAAAAGGGTCGCATTGCGCTCAATATGCCTTAAAAAATAATGGCCCAAACCTTTGCCTTCTGCCGCTCCTTCGATAATTCCAGGAATATCTGCCATGACAAAACTCTTAAAATCCCTGTATTCCACAATCCCTAAATTGGGTTTGAGGGTGGTAAAGGCATAAGAGGCAATCTTTGGCTTTGCAGAGGTAATCACAGAGAGTAAGGTAGATTTTCCTGCATTTGGAAAACCAACCAATCCTACGTCTGCCAATACTTTTAATTCAAGGGTAAAAGAGCCTTCTTTTCCTGGAATTCCAGGTTGGGCATATCTGGGTGTTTGATTGGTAGAAGACCTAAAGTGCCAGTTTCCTAGCCCCCCTTTTCCTCCGTCCAAAAGCACAATCTCTTGGTCGTGCTCGGTCACTTCATATAATGGCTCTTGGGTTTCTCCATCTTTAACAACAGTTCCCAGAGGCACTTCTAAATAGACGTCGTTTCCGTCTGTTCCAAAACTCCTGTTTTTACTGCCATGTCCCCCATGCTCTGCAGTAAAATGCTTTTTAAATTTATAATGAACCAGCGTCCAAAGATGCTTGTTCCCCTTTAAAATAATGTGGCCCCCTCTTCCTCCATCGCCACCATCGGGTCCTCCTTTGGTGATGAATTTCTCCCTGTGTAAATGTATAGATCCCTTTCCTCCGTTTCCTGAGGTTAAAAAAACCTTTACATAATCTACGAAATTTCCTTCTGTCATGGGGTAATGATTAAATAATTTATGGGCTAAATTGGCCTATTCTAGGCCGATGCTTCAAACAGCGCTTTTCTTTTATAAACCACTAATAATAGCAGCTATTCTCTTTGTTATTTCTGAAATTTCTCCAATGCCATTAACAGCATAAAACTTATTTTGGGCCTTGTAAAAAGCCTCTAAAGGGGCTGTTTTTAGATTGTATTCCTGAAATCTATTTCTAATTTTTGCTTCGTCCGAATCATCCGGTCTTCCACTTTCTTTGCCTCGCTCCAAGAGCCTAGCAGTTAAAACATCTTCATCTGCCTCCAAGGCTATAGTCGCAGAAATGGCCATTGACTTGGTCTTTAAAAAAGCATCCAATGCTTCTGCTTGTGCTGTTGTTCTGGGAAATCCATCAAAAATAAATCCCGCAGCAGCTTGATTTTCATTCACCTCAGCCTCCAACATTTGTATGGTCACTGAATCTGGAACCAAATCTCCTTTGTCCATATAAGACTTGGCCAATTGACCTAAAGGAGTATTTTGAGAAATATTAGCCCTAAAAACATCTCCAGTAGAAATATGCTTTAATTGGTAGGTTTCTTTTAAAAAGGCCGCTTGGGTTCCTTTTCCTGCGCCTGGTTTCCCAAACAAGACAAGGTTGGTTTTCATGGGGTTTTTTTTAGTTAATTAAAGGCACAAAGATAGTGTTTTGATTTCGCTTTTTTAAAGGGACAGACCGGCTTTATAATAATTATCTCGTATTTTTGTAGCACAAGCACAAAATAACCCTAAGGGCCTTATTGATGAGTACAAACTATTTTTCTTCTAATTTCACTCTCGGCATTCTCGGTGGCGGACAACTCGGTAAAATGCTTTTACAAGAAACCAGAAAATGGGACATTCAAACAAAAGTATTAGATCCCTCTCCAGACGCTCCGTCTAGATTGGCTTGCAACCTTTTTGAACAAGGAAATTTAATGGATTATGAGACTGTTTTTAACTTTGGAAAAACAGTAGACCTACTCACCATAGAAATTGAAAATGTAAATATTGACGCCTTAGAAGCACTCGAAAAAGAGGGTGTCACTGTATATCCCTCTTCAGATAGCCTAAGAAGTATTGCCAACAAAGGCACCCAAAAACTCTTTTACACAGACCATCAGATCCCAACAGCTCCTTTCAATAGATTTGCCTACAGCTCAGAAATTGAAGACAGTATTACTCATGGAGGACTGTCTTTCCCTTTTGTGTGGAAGTCTGCACAATTTGGTTATGATGGTCAGGGCGTAAAAGTAGTTAGACAAGCAGCAGACCTAAAAGGGCTACCCAACGTAGCTTGCATTACAGAAAGCCTCATTGATTTCGAGAAAGAGTTGGCCGTAATTGTCTGTAGAAACCCTAGTGGAGAAAGTGTACACTACCCCGTTGTTGAGATGGAATTTCACCCTGAAGCCAATCAGGTAGAATACGTTTTATGTCCTGCAAGAATCACAGATCATTTGGCCCAGAAGGCCATTGAAGTGGCCTTAAAAACATCTGAAGCCTATGGCCATGTAGGTCTTTTGGCTGTTGAAATGTTTTTGACAAAAGAAGGCGATATTTTAGTCAATGAAGTTGCCCCAAGACCACACAATTCAGGACATTACTCTATAGAGGGAAGTTACACAAACCAATACGAACAACACCTCAGGGCCATATTGGACCTTCCTTTGGGAGACACCGCTAGTAAAGTAGCTGCCGTTATGGTCAATCTCGTTGGCGCAGCAGGACACACTGGTGCTGTGGTTTATAAAAACATGAAACACATTTTAAGTCTTGACGGGGTAACACCACATATTTACGGAAAAAAAGAAACCAGGCCTTTTAGAAAAATGGGCCATGTTACTATTGTACATCCAGATATGAAAACTGCAAGAGAAATGGCAGAAACCGTTAAAAAGAGTATTGCCGTAATTAGTGAAAATAAAATATAGGCTGGGAACAATCACCCATTATTTAAAAATAATACTGGGTATTGGAATTAGAAGTCTCAGTTAAAAATAGTTCTAAATAAAAATACATGAAAAAAGTAGCCGTAATCATGGGAAGCACCAGCGACCTTCCTGTAATGCAAGAAGCCATAGACTTTTTAAAATCTTTAAATATAGCGGTCATGGTAGACATTGTTTCTGCCCATAGGACCCCTGAAAAACTATTTAGCTTTAGTAAAAACGCGCACCTTGAGGGTATTGGTGTTATTATAGCGGGTGCCGGTGGTGCAGCACATTTACCTGGAATGGTGGCTTCTTTATCTCCTTTACCAGTGATAGGTGTACCCATTAAAAGCAGCAATTCTATAGACGGCTGGGATTCTGTGCTTTCTATATTACAAATGCCGGGCGGGGTGCCTGTTGGCACCGTGGCACTGAATGGTGCCAAGAATGCGGGCATTCTCGCCGCCCAAATACTCGGGAGCAGTGATCCTGCAATTCTCGATCAAATAATTGCTTATAAGGAAGCCCTTAAAGAAAAAGTGATCGAAGGCGCAAAATCAGTTCAGTCATAAAAAGTAGCGAAGACGCTAAACCAATTCAGTCATAAAGAGCAAGCTGCTCTTGCTTAAAACTGAATATTCACACAAAAACACCTGTCAGCCAATGTCTAAAAATCCCTTATTAGCTCCATTTGAAACGCCTCCATTTCACCTGATTAAAAACGAGCATTACAAACCCGCTTTTGAGACCGCTATAGCCCTTGCCAAAGAGGAGATTACTGCTGTAAAGGAGCAATCAGAAGCACCTTCTTTTGAAAATACCGTGGTAGCACTAGATTATGCAGGACAGACATTGGGAAATATTTCCAGCATATTCTTTAACCTCAATTCAGCAGAAACCTCCCCTGAAATGCAAAAAATTGCACAAGAAGTGTCTCCACTTCTCAGTGCCTTTAGCAATGACCTGAGTTTAGACCCCGACTTATTCAAAAGGGTTAAAGCCGTTTACGAACAGAAAGACAACCTATCTCTAGATACAGAATCTCAAAGATTATTAGACAAATCTTATAAATCTTTTGTTAGGAATGGCGCGCTCTTGGAAGAGGCAGGCCAAAGCACCCTTAGGGAAATAGATAAAAACCTCTCTAGACTTCAGTTGGAATTTGGAGAACACGTCTTGGCAGACACCCAAATATTCTCCCTTCACATTACA
>Ga0102830_1000970_pt1 | contig 11257 bp, 11 predicted proteins | sample ColrivemetaGS703_FD_84511 | JGI IMG/M metagenome (GOLD analysis project Ga0102830, IMG submission 84511) | Estuarine microbial communities from the Columbia River estuary - Freshwater metaG S.703 | ecosystem: Environmental > Aquatic > Marine > Intertidal zone > Estuary | place: USA: Columbia...
CACTGGGCGCGCAGCGTGATATCCACCTCCAGGCCGATCGGCACATCTTGCTGGCGGCGGCGGAAAATACCGCGGAGCAAACCGGTAGAAGCAAAGGTGGTGGCTGGAGCATTGGAATCGGTTTCGGATTTGGAGGTACACAGAACGGCTTTACTCTTGATCTGGCTGCCAATCAGTTTCAGGGGAAAAGCGATGGCAGCGATAACCTTTGGACGAACACGCAGATACAGGCCGGCCGGCAAGTAAATCTGGATTCGGGCCAGGACACCTCGTTGAGAGGTGCTGTGGTCAGAGGGGAGCAGGTAACCGCCAAGGTGGGTAGAGACTTCACATTGGAAAGCTTGCAGGACACCAGTACCTATCGGTCCAAGCAGAGCAGCTCAAGCGCTGGAATCAGTCTATGTATTCCGCCGTTCTGCTATGGAGCAACATCGGGTGGCGCTTCTTCCTCAAGTCAGAAAAGCAGCTATGACTACGCGAGTGTGGCTGAACAGACAGCCATTTATACAGGTAGTGGTGGATTTCAAATATCTGTGGTTGGCAATACCCGCGTCCAAGGTGCTGCGATATTGAGCAATGAGGCTGCAGTTCGCAGCGGAGCAAATACGTTGAGCACTCGCACGCTCAGCGTTGCCGAGATTGGCAATCAGGTTGCAGGAAAGGCCAGTAGCAACGGATTTTCCTTGAATAGTGATTTATATAATCAAGGGAAATATGGGGCTTTTAAGGGGCTTGTTGAAAATGAAATTGATCGTGGTTCGGCTAAGGATGCTTATTCGGGTGTGACATACAGCGCCATAAGTGAGGGGCAAGTGACTATTTCCGATGGAGAGGCTCAGCTGGAGGAAACAGGGCAGACGGTGGAGCAGGCTCTTGCGCGACTTCGAAGAGAGGGTGAGGGGATCCATGCTCCAATTGTGCCTTTTAATATTGCCGAGCTTGAACGGCAGGCTGAGGCTGAAAGAGTTATAAAAGGGGCTGTTTACGATTATGCGATACAGTTTAGCGATGATGCTTACAGGACAATGTTCTTAGAAGAGCATGCGATGTTTGAAATTGTTCGAGATGCAATGGGTAATGTGGCAATCGATGAGCATGGAGAGCCAATGATACGGAAAATATCTGAGGCGGAAAAGGTAAATTTGAAGTCGGCAAGCGATGGTCGAGTTAAGGTTTTTTTTAATGGTATATTCAATGATGAGGAGGCTGCAAAGAAATATTCCGTTCAAATTGCTCCTGGGCAAAAGGATGTTGTTTATTTAGTGGCTTTTCCAGAGACGAATAGCGGGCTGGCAGAAATTATGGTTGCAGGTTATCAGAAGTTTTTTGAAAATGATTTTTGGGGATTGAGTCGGTCGGTTGAAGAGGCGCGGGGCTTAATGTTGTTATATGGGTCTACAGGTTTTGACCCGCTGGGGCATAGTCGAGGAAGTATGACTATAGGTAATGCAATGGAGTCATTGTCACGAGCGGGCTATGACGGGGTCTTAAGTGAGACAGTGGTGCGGTTTTTTGGGCCTGCGTACAATGCGGAAAAAGCGGCTGGCTTATTGTACGGGCTAAGTGGTGGTAATCAGGAAGTGGTTCTTTTGCAAAATCATGCGGATGACTACGTGGGTTCGTTCATTGGGCAAAATCCAGCGACATACCATTCAGTTCCGGAGGGGAGTACAAAAATAGGTGAATGGATTAATATGTCTCGTAAAAGTCCTACTACGCATAGCTGTTATGGGAATTCTTCTGGGAAATGCGTGGATTCGTATGGTTGGCCAGTAACGTGGGAGATCAAAGGGAGATGATTAAAATTTTCCTTGCATTCTGTTTTGTGCTGATAGGTGGTTGTTTGGGGGTGGGGGCGTTTCAGCCGTCCCCTCCATATTTTCAGTCTTGGATTAAGGAGGGGGCTGCCGAGCTGGATGTAAAAAAAAGCTTACTGGAATGCGGGGCGGCCTCTCCGTATGGAGGAGGAAACGACGCTAACGAATTCGCCTTGGTTCATTTCTGTATGGTTCGGGCGGGGTATATGCCGTATGAATACTATTCAAAACAGGTTGAGAACCCTGGCAGTTGGTGTCGCAACTGGCCAGCGTTGCCAGCTTGTCAGCCCGGTGCTGAGATTCCGCTTCCAGATTTGAATCGGCGCTTACAAAGCGAGTATTGCAAGATCCGAAGTAGTTCTGAATCTTGTTTTGCTCTTATGGGTCTGGAGAGCGAATTTTGCAAAAGATTGAGCTTTGAGAAGCCGTTTCCCGAGTGCGTGCCCTGATTCCGCCCTGCTTCTGCAGGCATGGAAAGACGCCGGAGCATTATTTTTATTTGCCTGCGCTGCGCTTCGTGTGCAGTAACAAGGCGATCAGTGGACCGGCATGCGCTGCGGGATGTCGGAATGGATGTGGAAAAGGCGGTGGCCGTGCTGGAACAGCGCGGCTATCACTGCTCGCAGAACAGCTTCACTCCGAATGAGCAGAGCTTTTTCAACCAGCAAGGAATGTCTCCGCAGAAGCTCACCTGCCATCGCCAGGCATCCGGTCTGTTTTGCGTTGAGTCAGATTTCGTCGATCTCTTCTCGCGGGACGGCAAGGTAGTCAATGGCCGTGCGCAGACGGTCCCGGTGTGTATCTGGCACTGATCTTCTTTCAAGCGCTCGCCACGCGGCCGCGGAGAAGATATATCTCGACGTATTGCTCCGTCGCTCAGCGAAATGCTGAGGTTGCAATCCCTCTTCGGCCACTGGCAGGTCCAAGGTTGAATTACGCCGGTTGGCTGCTAAATCAGTCAATGAAGACAGTTAGCTGACGGAATAGTGACGACGGCTCCATTTGTGCTGATTCCCTGTCGCCCCGATTGCCATATCAGCGATGGTTGGCTGGCATCTGGCTAGTAATCCAAAGCTGCGCTTCCGCATTTAGGGATTGGTCATTATCATGGCCGCCTTCCTTTGTCTGCGTACCCGAACGGGCGTGGGCGAGCCGTTTTCATCGCTGTTTTGTACGCGTCGGCGCGTTTCATTGCTGTCGGGCGTCATTGCTGTATTTGGAGCAAGAGAATGTCTGATCAGGCCCAGGCGAGCGTCGCCAGATTCAAGAGCAGAGAAGCCGTCATCGGCATCGTGGGTCTGGGCTACGTGGGGCTTCCGCTGATGCTGCGCTACAACGCCATCGGTTTCCGCGTGCTGGGCATCGACATCGACACCGCCAAGGTCGAGAAACTCAACGCGGGTCGCAGCTATATCGAGCACATCGCCTGCGAGCATATTGCCAAGGCGCGTGACTCGGGCTTCGAGGCAACCACCGACTTCAGTCGTGTCAGCGAGTGCGATGCCCTGATCCTCTGCGTACCAACGCCGCTGAACAAGTATCGCGAGCCGGACATGAGCTTCGTGATCGACACCACCAACGCCATCAAGCCCTACCTGCGCGCTGGTCAGGTCGTCTCGCTGGAAAGCACTACCTATCCAGGTACCACAGAGGAAGAGCTGCTGCCGCGCGTTCAGGAAGGCGGGCTCAAGGTCGGTGAAGACATCTTCCTGGTCTACTCGCCGGAGCGTGAAGATCCGGGCAACCCGAATTTCGAGACCCGCACCATTCCCAAGGTTATCGGCGGCCATACCGCCAACTGCCTGCAGGTAGGCATCGCCCTTTACGAACAGGCCATCGATCAGGTGGTACCGGTCAGTTCGACCAAGGCCGCCGAGCTGACCAAGCTGCTGGAGAACATCCACCGCGCGGTGAACATCGGCCTGGTCAACGAAATGAAAGTTGTTGCTGATCGCATGGGCATCGACATTTTCGAGGTGGTGGATGCCGCGGCGACCAAACCGTTCGGCTTTACCGCCTACTATCCCGGCCCCGGCCTGGGTGGTCACTGCATCCCGATCGATCCCTTCTATCTGACCTGGAAGGCTCGTGAGTACGGGTTGCACACCCGCTTCATCGAGCTATCTGGCGAGGTCAACAAAGCCATGCCCGAGTACGTGGTGGGCAAGCTGATGGACGGGCTCAATGATCGCAGTCGGGCGCTCAAGGGCAGCCGAGTGCTGGTGCTCGGCATCGCCTACAAGAAGAACGTCGACGACATGCGCGAATCGCCGTCGGTGGAGATCATGGAGCTGATCGAAGCCAAGGGCGGCATCGTCGCCTACAGTGACCCGCACGTTCCGGTGTTCCCGAAGATGCGCGAGCATCATTTCGAGTTGTCCAGCGAGCCGCTTACCGCCGAGAACCTGGCCTCGTTCGATGCCGTGGTGCTGGCCACCGACCATGACAAGTTCGACTACACGCTGATTCAGCAGCACGCGCGCCTGCTGATCGACAGCCGCGGCAAGTACCGGGCGCCGCTGGCGAACGTCATCAAGGCCTGAGTGTTTTTGCGCGGGCCGCACGCTGGACGCAGGTTTCGTCCAGCGCGTTGGCGGTTCGCTCCAACCGTTTGCGAGAGACAGCATGAAACGATTCGCCCTTATCGGCGCTGCCGGTTACATCGCCCCGCGGCACATGCGTGCCATCAAGGACACCGGCAACGAGCTGGCGTGTGCCTACGACATCAATGATTCGGTCGGCATCATCGACAGCCTCTCGCCGCAGAGCGAGTTCTTCACCGAGTTCGAGCGTTTCTACGACCATGCCTGGCGCCTGAAGCGCGATCCGGCGACCGCCCTGGATATCGTGTCGATCTGCTCGCCCAACTACCTGCACCACGCGCATATCCACGCGGGCCTGCGCCTGGGTTGTGACGTGATCTGCGAAAAACCGCTGGTGCCCAGCGCCGCGATGCTCGACGACCTGCTGCTTACCGAGAAGGAGACCGGTCGCCGTCTGTACAACATCCTGCAGTTGCGCCACCACCAGGCGATCATCGATCTGAAACAGCAGGTCGGAGCGGGCAAGCAGGACCACAAGCACGACGTCGAGCTGACCTACATCACCAGCCGCGGCAAGTGGTACATGGAAAGCTGGAAGGGCGACCCGCGCAAATCTTTCGGCGTGGCCACCAATATCGGTGTGCATTTCTACGACATGCTGCACTTCATCTTCGGCAAGCTGCAGCGCAACGTCGTGCACTACGTCAATGAATTCAAGGCCGCTGGCTATCTGGAGTACGAGAACGCGCGGGTGCGCTGGTTCCTCTCCATCGACGCCAATGACCTGCCGGACTCGGTCAAGGGCAAGAAGCCGACCTATCGCTCGATCACCTGTGATGGGGCCGAAATCGAGTTCTCCGAAGGCTTCACCGACCTGCACACCGTTAGCTATCAGGCCATTCTCGATGGCAAGGGCTACGGCATCGAGGATGCGCGGCACTGCGTGGAAACTGTCGAAACCATCCGCAGCCTGGCGCCCAGTCGCGCCCAGGATGACGAAGGCCACCCGTTCCTTGCGCGCCTGCTGGGTTGAACCATGAGTCATTACCAGCACCCCAGCGCCATCGTCGATGAAGGCGCGCAGATTGGCGAAGGCTCGCGCGTCTGGCATTTCGTGCATGTCTGCGGCGGCGCACGCATCGGTCAGGGCGTGTCCCTGGGGCAGAACGTGTTCGTCGGCAACAAGGTCGTCATCGGTGACAACTGCAAGATCCAGAACAACGTCTCGGTCTACGACGGCGTCACTCTGGAAGAGGGCGTGTTCTGCGGCCCGAGCATGGTCTTCACCAACGTCTACAACCCGCGCTCGCTGATCGAGCGCAAAAGTGAATACCGCGACACCTTGGTCAAGAAGGGCGCCACCCTCGGTGCCAACTGCACCATCGTCTGTGGCGTGACCATCGGCGAGTTCGCCTTCGTCGGCGCTGGCGCGGTGATCAACAAGGACGTTCCTGCCTACGCGCTGATGGTCGGTGTGCCGGCACGGCAGATCGGCTGGATGAGCGAGTTCGGCGAACAGCTGGAACTGCCGCTGGAAGGCGAGGGCGAAGTGCTCTGCCAGCAAAGTGGTGCTTGCTACCGCTTGCAGGGTCGTTCCGTCTGCAAAGTGGCGTCCTGATGCTCTACAAGGATTGTCAATGTTTGTCGGGAGTTCTAGGCTCGTATTCCCTAGAGCTCGCCTGGAGAACCCCATGCATATTTCCCTGACGCCGGAGCTGGAGTCCCGTGTGAAGGCGAAGGTCGACAGTGGCCTTTATAACAATGCCAGCGAAGTCATCCGCGAAGCCTTGCGTTTCATGGAAACGCATGAAGCCTGGATTGGCGAGGTCAAGCTGGCGCAGTTGCGTGAACAGATCAACCTGGGACTGGCGCAGCTGGATCAGGGCAAAGGCGTTGCGATCGAATCGAGTGACAGCCTGGAACGTATGTTTGCCGCGATAAAGTCCGACGCATGACTGCGCGGATGTTGGTTGTTGCGCCCGCTGCACAGGATGATCTGCGAGATATCTATCGCTATGGCCTGCGTACCTGGGGCGGGCGCGAGGCGGATGACTACCTGGAGCAGTTTCGTGACTGCTTCTGGATGCTCACCACACAGCCCGATGCGGGCAGATGCCGCCCTGAACTAGGCCGGGACCTGCGCAGCTTCAGAGCCAAGCAGCATGTGGTGTTCTACAGGCTCGTGCCTGGTCAGCTTCAGATTGTCCGTGTCCTTCATGCCCGCCAGGACACGGGCACCGTATTCACCAGTCAGCAGCAGTTTTGAGCCTTATGGAATTCATCGACCTTAAAAGCCAGTATCACGAGCTGAAGGACAAGATCGACGCTGGCATCCAGCGCGTTCTCGCGCATGGTCAGTACATCCTCGGCCCGGAAGTCAGCGAGCTGGAAGAAAAGCTTGCGGCTTTCGTCGGCGCGAAATATTGCATCAGCGTGGCCAACGGCACCGATGCCCTGCAGATCGCCCAGATGGCGCTGGGCATAGGCCCGGGCGACGAGGTCATCACCCCGGGCTTCACCTATATCGCCACTGCCGAGACCGTCGCTCTGTTAGGCGCCAAGCCGGTATATGTGGACGTCGATCCGCGCACCTACAACCTCGATCCGCAGTTGCTCGAAGCCGCCATCACTCCGCGTACCAAGGCGATCATCCCGGTCTCGCTGTATGGCCAGTGCGCTGATTTCGATGCCATCAACGTCATTGCTGCCCGACACGGCATCCCGGTCATCGAGGATGCCGCGCAGAGCTTCGGTGCCACCTACAAGGGCAAGCGCTCGTGCAACCTGACGACCATCGCCTGCACCAGTTTCTTCCCCAGCAAGCCGCTGGGTTGTTATGGCGATGGCGGCGCGATCTTCACCAACGATGAAGAGCTGGCCAAGGTTCTGCGCCAGATCGCCCGGCATGGCCAGGACCGCCGTTACCACCACATCCGCGTGGGCGTGAACAGCCGTCTGGATACCCTGCAGGCCGCCATCCTGCTGCCGAAGCTTGCAATCTTCCCGCGCGAGTTGGAACTGCGTGAACAGGCTGCCCAGCGTTACGCGCATCTGCTCGGCAAGTCCGGTATCCCCGCGCCCTTTGTCGAGGCGCACAACGTCAGTGCCTGGGCCCAGTACACGGTGCAGGTCGAAGCGCGTGACCAGGTGCAGGAGCACCTCAAGGCCGCAGGCGTACCCACGGCCGTGCATTACCCCATCCCACTCAATCGCCAACCGGCGGTGAAGGACGACGGGGCAAGTCTGCCGGTAGGCGATGCGATTGCGCAGAAGGTCATGAGCCTGCCGATGCATCCATATCTGGACGAGGCAGCCCAGGTCCTGGTCGTCAATTCGTTAGAAGGGAGTCTGCGCGCATGACTTGTAAAATCGTCACCATCGTTGGTGCTCGCCCACAGTTCATCAAGGCGGCAGCGGTCTCAAGGGAAATTCTCAAGCATGCGGGCAGGGTCGAAGAGGTGATGGTGCATACCGGCCAGCACTACGATCCGAACATGTCCCAGGTGTTCTTCGATGAACTGGAAATTCCGGCTCCCAAGTACAACCTGGAAGTCTCCGGCGGCGGCCATGGTGCGATGACCGGGCGCATGCTCGAAGGCATCGAGCAGATTCTGTTGAGCGAAAAGCCGGACTGGGTACTGATTTACGGCGACACCAACTCCACGCTCGCTGGCGCTCTGGCGGCAGCCAAGCTGCATATCCCGGTAGCCCATGTAGAGGCGGGTTTGCGCTCGTTCAACATGCGCATGCCTGAAGAGGTCAACCGTATCCTGGCTGACCGCGTCTCCACGCTGCTGCTGTGCCCCACAGAGGTTGCTGTCGAAAACCTTGCGCGCGAAGGTGTCGTTGAGGGTGTGCATAACGTAGGCGACGTCATGTACGACGTGGCGCTTTACTACCGCGAGCGCGCGAAGGCACAGAGCAAGGTGCTGGAAACGCACGGTCTGCAGGAGAAGGGTTTTGCCCTGGCGACCTGCCATCGTGCCGAAAATACCGATGATCCCGTGCGTCTGGAGGGCATCGTATCCGCGTTGGCTGATATCGCCGTCGAGATGCCGGTGGTCCTGCCCCTGCATCCACGCACCCGCAAGCTTTTGCAGCAGTTTGGGCTGGAGCGCCATCTCGACGCCCTGATAGTCGTCGACCCTCTGCCGTTCCTGGACATGGTCGCCTTGGAACAGGCGGCCCATGTGATCCTCACCGACTCTGGCGGTGTTCAGAAAGAGGCGTTTTTCTATCAGGTTCCCTGCATCACCATGCGTGATGAAACCGAGTGGGTGGAAACCGTCGAGCTGGGCTGGAATCGCCTGGTTGGTGCATCGCGCGAAATGATTCTGGACGCCTACGCCGCCATGGCGACACGCATGCCCAGGGCAGGTGGAGAGCCCTACGGGGACGGTGGCGCTGCCGAGCGCATTCTTGCCTTGCTTACCGATTCGACTCAAGCCTGATCGGTGTCAATGCCGCCAACGCGGCTATGGAAAAAATGACGTGGTTTACGACTGGGCTCGCACAGTTACCACTGGCGTTGCCTGGGACCTTTGCCCCTCTTACTGGTAAAGTGCCGGCCATTTGCGGCCTCGCCGAGGAGATTTGAAAATTAACGTTCCCTTTATCGACCTCAAGCGCCTGGAGCCCGGTTTCCATGCCGCGCTGATGGAAAAATTCCATGCCATGACCCTCAATGCCCAGTTTATCGGCGGCGTCGAGGTATCCACACTGGAAGCCCGCCTGCAGGCGGAGCTGCAGGTAGCGCACGCGGTGAGCTGCGCCAATGGCACCGACGCCTTGCAGCTGGCATTGCGCGCTGTGGGCGTGGGCGAGGGTGATGTGGTTCTGGTGCCCAATGTCACTTTCTGGGCGACTTTCGAGGCGGTGGTCAACGTCGGCGCCAAGCCGGTCACGGTCGATGCCGATCTGGGTGACGGTGGGGTGTGCTTCGAGGCCTTCGAACAGGCTATCCGCGAAGCCAGGCCCAAGGCGGCGCTGGTCGCCCACCTATATGGCTGGGGCAGCGCGCGTCTGCTCGATCTGCGCAAGCTGTGCCGCGAAAATGGCGTGGTGCTGGTGGAGGATGGCGCCCAGTCCTTTGGCGCGCGTTTCCAGGGTGAGCCCATCTACAAGGGCGCGCATATCTCTACCACCTCCTTCTACCCGGCCAAGGTGCTCGGTGCTGCAGGTGACGGTGGGGCGGTGTTCACCGACGACCCCGAGCTGGCCGACAAGGTACGTCGTCTCGGTAATCACGGCCGCACAGCCCATTACGGCTACGGCGACGTAGGCTGGAACTCGCGCCTCGACTCGCTGCAGGCGGCATTCCTCAATCTGTCGCTGGATCATATAGAGGCACGCGTTGCTTCGCGCCGCGAAGCGGTGGCCTTCTACCAGAAGCATCTGCCGGCCACCGGCATCCAGCTGATGAGCGCTCCGGCCGGATACGAGGAAAACGGCTACTGCAATGTCTGCCTGGTGCCCGAGCTTGAAGTGAAGGCCGGGCTGGAAGCGCGGCTCAAGGCCGAAGGCATCGGTTTCGGCAACATCTATCCGAGTGTCATGTCCAGCCAGCCGGGTGCTGCCGCATACCTCAAGGGGCATTTCGGCGGTCAGGTCGGCGAACAGCTGTGTGCCTCGGTGCTCAACCTGCCGCTGTTCCCGTACATGACCGAGGCTGAACTGCAGCGCGTGGTCGATGTGGTCGGCGCTACGCTCGGGGGCGAGCATGTCCGCTAACGACATCTATATTCATCCGACGGCCAACGTGTCCGACAAGGCCAGCATTGGTGCCGGCACCAAGGTCTGGATCAATGTGCAGATTCGCGAAAACGTGGTGATCGGCGAGGGCTGCATTCTTTCCAAGGACGTCTACGTCGACCACGCCGTGAAGATCGGCAGCCGCTGCAAGATCCAGAACAGCGTCTCGGTCTACAACGGTGTGGAGATCGGCGATGACGTCTTCGTCGGCCCCAATGCCTGCTTTACCAATGACAAGGTGCCGCGGGCCTTCAATACCGAGTGGAAGGTCACCCCGACCCGTATCGACAACGGCGTGAGCATCGGTGCCAACGCCACCATCGTCTGCGGCATCACCATCGGCGAATTTGCCATGGTCGCCGCCGGCAGCGTGGTGACCAAGGATGTGCCGCCCTACACCCTGGTCATGGGCAACCCCGCGCGCGCGGTGGCCCGAATCGATCGGGAAGGTAACCGCGTTTCTGGAGATGTTTGACGCTATGCAAGACCAAGTGCTCAAGGTAGGCCTGATCGGCCTCGGCAACATGGGGCGCAATCACTTGCGCGTACTGTCGATGCTCAAGGGCTTCGAGCTGGCTTTCGTGGCCGATGCCAACGCAGAGGTTGCTGCAAAGGCCGGTGAAGCGCACGGCATTCCCGGCGTGGTCGATCCGACGCCGCTGCTTGCCGGCGTCGATGCCGTGGTGATCTGCACGCCGACCGTGACGCATGCGGACTACATTCGTCTGGCGGCTGCCCACGTGAAGAACATCTTCGTCGAAAAACCGCTGGCCGCCACTCTGGAAGAGGCGCGTGAGGTTGCTGCCTTCGCCAGGGAGAAGGGCCTGAACATCCAGGTTGGTTTCATCGAGCGTTTCAACCCGGCGGTGCAGGCACTCAAGATGGTCTTGGACAAGACCGAGCGGGTCATCAGCCTCGACTTCACCCGTACCAACAAGGTGAGCTCGCGCATCACCGACGTGGACGTGGTCACCGATCTGATGATCCACGACATCGACCTGGCCCTCTACCTGAACGGCCCGGCCCGGACGGTGTCCGCGCACGGCTTTGCCCATGGCAGCATGATCGACTTCGCCTCGGCGCTGATCACCCACGAGAACGGCCAGTTCTCGCGCATCCAGGCCAGCCGCGTGACCGACAAGAAGA
>Ga0102830_1000971_pt1 | contig 11251 bp, 4 predicted proteins | sample ColrivemetaGS703_FD_84511 | JGI IMG/M metagenome (GOLD analysis project Ga0102830, IMG submission 84511) | Estuarine microbial communities from the Columbia River estuary - Freshwater metaG S.703 | ecosystem: Environmental > Aquatic > Marine > Intertidal zone > Estuary | place: USA: Columbia...
CTTTTTAAAAGAGAATGCACAGCAACTTCAATTAAAAGAAGCCACTAGAGCACTTATAGAACAAAACAGTAGTTTGACCGCAGGGCAAATTTTAGATAAATCTTTACTTGTTGAAGACTTAGGGCTGAGGGTACAAAATGATCAATTTATTTATTTACATCATTATATTCCCGGCAATCAAAAATGCATCGCCGAAATGATTGCTCTGAAGCGTTTAGCAGAACGCTACAAAGACAAGGTACAAGTAATTAGTTTGTACCCAACTGATATAGCATGGACACTCGCAGATCAAAAGGCCTTTGAAGGAGCCAATTGGCCCCGTGCGGCAGTTCAAATTTCGTCACCATTGTGGGCCTTGCTTGATTGGAGCAGTGCACCGTCCTATGTGCTTTTAGATGCCAATTTAAAGGTTATCTATCTCAATGCACTAGGGCCATTGCCAAATGCACGCACACAAACCATCGATTTAATACTGCATCAGTTAATCCAGCAATAACTACTCTAAACTTTCAGGCAAATATTGAAGGATAATTCGTGGTTGGGCAAAATCCAATGGATACGCATTTTGTTGACGCAAGAACCAATCGGCAAATGCTCCGTCAATGGGCTGCGCTAGGTCCACAACTTGAATATCGCCCTTCAAAGCAGCACTTCGTTTGCGCATATCTTTTAAATAAAGCTGCTGCAATTTAGTAAAGGAAGATTGTTTTTGAATTGCAGATTGTATTGCTCCCCGCTCTTCATTATAAACAAACACACCAACTCTATTGAGTCTGGTTAAATCATCTGTGCATTCTTCGCACTTCAATTCATAGCGAATATATGGATCGGGAGGAATGATTGATTGCGTTTTTGGTATTTGTAGCTGCGCTACCTGATTTTGGATGGCAACCGAAACTGTTTTTTGATTTTTATTGTCAATAAAGGGTTCGAAAGCCACGCCCGATTCCGATAAGGCTCTGGCTCTGGCTAAATCAATGCGTTGACCCTGGTAATAGGCCACAATAAAGGCATCTGTTATTCCCTTTTTGACGGCTTGTTGTTGTCGCTTTTTAGCCTCAGCTAGGGCATCAAATTTACCACTGGCATAGCGGTACTGTCCTTTTTGGGTGCGCGCTTCTATTAATTCAGGCAAGCCAATAGGATCCGCACTTGACAAAGGTTTGTTATATACACCCACCTGCACACTGTAATACAATCCTTGACCGGGCTCAGCAAAGGGACGAGTGGCGGGGTTGGTTTGATCGATTTTATTTGGCTGTTGATTTTCTTTTAATCGTCCTTGGGCAAGTGTCATGCGTTCACAATTTTCATAAGCCACAATAAAAGCATCTGTATAACCCAAGGCTCTTATAGCTTTTTGTTGCTTCATTGCCTCTGCAGAAGTACGGAAATTACCAGCCATATAAACAATGAGTCCGTTGGCCAATTTACGACCATCAACAGGAGTAAACTCACGAAATCTGTCTGCAGGAACAGGCTTGCGAAAAGCTCCGACTTGCACTCTGAACACCAAACCATCCGGACAAGGCAAATCAATTGGTAAGGATTGTTCTATCTGTGGATCAGAGACCATTTTAAAATCTGAATTCGAGTTTGAATTAGCATTAGATTGCTGCACATTTTGAACTACCTCAAAATCATTTAAGGTCGGAATAAAATTATTTTGTATCAATAACTCCAATTGTGCTTGATTGTCAAAGTCAAGGAGATGGTTTTTCTGCTTTTCAAGGGCCACAACAAGGGCGTCTTGTGCTACAAGGAGTTGGACGAGAACTTCTTCATCCAGGGCTTCAAAAACTTCGCTCTGCCTGCGAAGCTCATCTTGATTAGCTTGCAATTGTATTTTTTGTTGTTCAAAAGTAGAGCGCGCCACTACATAAGCGACATAATTCTCAATTAACTTGACATCTGAATTGTATTTTGATTCTAATTGCACTAGCTGCGTTTGGTTTGCCGTAACTTCGATCATTGGCAACTTTAATGCTGCATCCAATAAATCAAGTTCTGATTTTGTTAAACCTAATTCATCCAATTCAACAGGCTCCAAAATTTGTTCATCTGATAAGTTTTTGAGCTGTTCAATCGATGCTTTGTAAGTGCTTACCCTGGTTTGTGGTGCTTGGTTTATTGATGTTGTATTTTGAGAAATTGATTCTTCTTGTGAAGGTTCTTCGTTGATTGAAGTTGTTTCTTGCGTAATGGATTCTTCTTGTGAAGATGTTACCTCGTTGATTGAAGTTGTTTCTTGCGTAATGGATTCTTCTTGTGAAGATTCTTGGTTTATTGATGTTGTATTTTGAGAAATTGATTCTTCTTGCGACGATGTTTCCTCGTTGATTGATGTTGTTTCTTGCGGAATGGATACTTCTTGCGACGATGTTTCCTCGTTGATTGAAGTTGTTTCTTGCGTAATGGATTCTTCTTGCGACGATGTTTCCTCGTTGATTGAAGTTGTTTCTTGCGTAATGGATTCTTCTTGCGACGATGTTTCCTCGTTGATTGAAGTTGTTTCTTGCGTAATGGGTTCTTCTTTTGAAGATTCTTGGTTTATTGATGTTGTATTTTGAGAAATTGATTCTTCTTGTGACGATTCTTCCTTGATTGATGTTGTTTCTTGCGTGATGGATTCTTCTTGTGAAGATTCTTGGTTTATTGATGTTGTATTTTGAGAAATTGATTCTTCTTGTGACGATTCTTCCTTGATTGATGTTGTATTTTGAGAAATTGATTCTTCTTGCGACGATTCTTCCTTGATTGAAGGGTTCGCATTTTTTGAAACTACAATTAATTCATTTAATCGTTGGACACCTTGATCATAAATTGGCGCTTGTTGCTTGAATTCTTCAATTAATTCCTCAATATTCAAGGCAGTTGGGGCTAGCTGCAGTGAAGGATCTTCAGATTGGTGAATGAGCACAGCAATGTGCTTCGATTGATCAAAAACTTCAATGTTTTTAGTTTGTTGTTCGCGCTTTGCTTTGTACTCTTCGCTGAGCTGTAAGAGGCTCTGCTGTTGCCTTTCTAATTGAGTAATTTCGGTTTGGGTTTGGATTTGTTGTTTTTTGGATTGCAATTGCAAATCCGATTTAAGATTGTCTATTTGCTTTTGAACCACCCCGATTTGAGATTTGTTTGCAGCCTCTAGTTCAATGATCTGCTGCAAGAGATGTTGCTCAGCATTTTTTGCTGTCTCTAATGTGGCTTGATTGTCATAAGCAGCAATTTGAAATGCCTTGGTCAATATGGTGCGTTGCTCTTCCCAGCCCGCGATTAACTGAAGTGTATCATTTTTAAGGAGTAGTTGTTGATTTTGGTCATTGATTTGCTCAAGATCCCTCAAAAGCCCTTGGTCGGGAATTTGAGCAGCAGTATTTACTTCTAACCATTGCACATTCAAAGCAATGACTTTTGTTAATTCGTCTAATTTGAAATGAAGCTTTTCTAGTTCATTTGGAGTTAAGTCACTTTGATTCAACTTAGCCAATTGACTGAGGAGTTGTTCTCTTTCTTTCAAGAGCTGCTCTAGATCTGTGGTGAGCAACTGTGTTAGTCTAACTTGATTTTCAAGCGCTACTTCGGCAGCCAACAAAGAGTCTGTAATCAAGTTAACGAATGTAGCAGTGTCGGTTGTTTGAACTTGCCAACGCTGAGCAAGGGTTGGTGAATTTGGCTCTAAATTCGACTTACTGATTCTTTTTGGAATCAATTGACCTTTGGCTGCCGTGAGTTCTAATTTAGATAAATTCGAAAGGGCTATATCTGCTTGCAGCGGCTTGATGAGATTGAGCACTTGCCATTTTTCCTTACCTAATTCATCATTGTAGTAACGAATCTGCTGAACCAACTGTGACCCGTTAGGTACTTGTGGTAATTCAAACCGCGTAGTAAAAATGCGCGATGCTCCTTCCACCTCTATCGCTAATTCAAATGGACCTGCTGAGCTCAAGGCTATTTCCACGATGCCATCTCTATTTGTTAAAAATGGCCCAAATTCTATTCCATTTTTTAAGTCCGTGAAAGTCATGCTCATTTGGAGCGAATTGGGTTCAAGTTCATTGCTAAACTGCCCTGAGAAAACAAAGGCGGGAAGCATGTTTTCAATGATATCGAGACTGTATACTTCAAACTGATTGACGATTCCCTGGCGTTGGGTGGCAAAATACGCGCTGTTTTTGCTATGATCTATTACATAAAATAGATCATTCACAGGGCTTGAATACGGATAAGGCATTCTTCTCACTGAACTCACCACATTTGTACTGAGATCATAACTTGCTTCAAATAAATCAAAGCCGCCGATGCTATTTGCATCAGAACTGTAATAGAGTTTATTTGTTTGAGGATCAAAAAAACCGAAAGCTTCATTGCTCTGCGATGAATTGACACCACCTTCTATCAAAATGGCCTCACTCCAGTTGTTATTGGCATCTTTTCTTTGGATATACAAATCAAGGTTGTCACCTTTAGCGCCATATGAAGATAAGATGCGGTATTTCATTCCTCGCTTATAGGCATAAACTGGGATGTGCTGATGCTTTAAATTATTTTTGGCATGCAAATCTGTGACCTCATAAAACGAATAGTCATCAGGGCCGAAATTATATTGAAGATAAAAGCGTGGGTCTTGGGTTGTTTGTATGGCTTGTAAAGGCAATTGAACATAACCGTGAATTTCTGCAGCCGCTCTTTTTGTCTGCTCTATCAAATGACTCACCTTTTTGTGATTTTTTGATTCGGCACTTAATTTTTGATAATTGTCAAAGCACTTTTGCGCTGCTTCAAAAAAATACTGTTCTTGATAAATGAGGCCTCTATAGTAGTAATTCAAAGGGTCTACCTCTTGTTTGAGCCCAATAACGAGGTCAAAATATTTAGCTGCTTGGAAATGATTTTCAATTTCAAATAAGCATACTCCGTAGCGAAAATTATATTTAGAATTTTGTTGTTCTTTGGCTAAAAGTTGGCGGTAATCAATAAGAGCAATGTCGTATTGACGGAGGTTAAACGCCTGGTCAGCACGTTTTTCAATTTGAGTAAAATTTTGGGCATAGCTGTGTGAAATTTGCCCAAAAAACAAAAATAAAACGATTTTTAGTAATAGATCTTTACTGTACACAATGCGTTGAACAATCTATATGTTTACGCTTTTTTAGAAAAAAGGTTCATGCGGTTTTCAGTTCCCTTGAGTAGGCGCTCAATATTCTTACGGTGTGCCCAAATCACAAGTACACCCAATACTACAGTAAATATAATCATAATGCGGGTGTCATTATGTATGAAAAAATAAGACACCAATGGAAAGCATAGCGCCGCAGTGATTGCCCCTAATGAAACATATCTTGAAGAAATAAATACCAGTAAGAAAATAGATAAACACACGGCTGCAGCCGGTGGGTTAATGCCTAAAACAATTCCAAGTGATGTCGCTACACCTTTTCCACCGCGAAATTGTGCAAAAACAGGAAAAACATGTCCAAAAACAGCGCTAAAACCTGCAACAAGCTGCAAAATAAGGAATTCATCTTTGTAGCCACTAAAGAAGGCTTCAGAAAAAAAATGTGGCAAATTTGCAGCCAAGGTACCTTTTAATATGTCAATTAATAAGACAGTCCAACCTGCTTTTTTACCAAGGACACGAAAAGTATTGGTAGCCCCTGCATTTTTGCTTCCGTGCATACGAATATCAATACCCTGAAGCGATTTGCCGAGCCAAATGGCGGTTGGAATTGAGCCCAGTAAATAGGCTCCAAAAACAATAAAAAACAACAACATTTTGCTTATTTGTTTAATAAAATGGATTGCAATTTAGCTAAAATTAACGAGGCCGATTGTTCATCGGTAGCCTGATAAATGAAATTTTTGGCCTTTCTTTTATCAATTTTTAAGGCTTCAAGAGTGGTCATCATGTTTTGATTGGTGGTATATAACGAGAGCGTACCATCCTTTTTTAGATGGTTATATTCGAATATATAGCGCGTGCCATCAAAGGCTTCCATAGACCAATAAAATGAGGGTGCAATTTCTTGGCCAAGCTGTTGAACATATGCTTGATTAAAGGTGATAGGTTGAGTAATAGCCGTTCCGTTAATTGAAATGAGTCCACAGTCTGTTGACTGACTCAATAGCCCCTTTTGCTGTTTTTTTGCACTGGGTTTGTCCGAACCAAAACTTTCTAATTGAATATTGCTGATGATAAATGTTTGCTGTAGGCCGCTGGGCATTTTCTTTAACTTTTCTTCATCAAAATCTTTAAAAACATCCTGAGCATCTTTAGCCGATGACCACACCATGAAGCTTTTCTGAAGTCCGATGAGTGGCTTTTTGATATTGTATTCGGGCGCACTTCCTTGGCCCTTAAATTGGTCTATCATCTGACTCAACAAAGCGTTTTCAAGCGGCATACTTATCTGTGCATTTGCGGCAATACGAGTCTGTTTATTGGCTTGTTGGTATGAAATCTTACCTTCATAAGCTATGGTAATTGCACTGGTTTGCATACCTAAGTTAATTTGACCGTAACCATGCAAGTCGCAATTTTCAATATCCAAAATCAATAGATTTGATAGACTATCGGTATGCTGCAAGCGAGCCTTAGAACCTACCTCAAATCGATTGAATTGCTGGTTGTATTGTAAGTAACCAAAAGCAGAAAATAAGTTCGGGTCATTTGAGCCTTCTTTATTCGATAAAAAAGCTGGATAAATACGAAGGCTGTCATTGCGATCGGTATCTCTCCACAAAAAACCAAGCGCGAGTTGCTTACCGCTAGCATCAGTTGGTAGTTCTTGAATTGGAATTTGAATCTGCTTGGCATAGATGGTGTCTTTAAAGGTCATCCATGATTTCTCATATTTACAAGGATGAGTGAGTTTCGTAGAGCCATCCAATAACAAACCGCTATTGGTAGCTTCAATTTGTACTTTCCCAAAATAGGCAAACTCCGGACTCAGCCAAAATGCCTCTTTTTCATCAACTTGACCCTTAGCAACTGTTTTAGATTGGACATATGCTATGGAGCTCATTTGGATATTACTTCGCGTACTGTCCCGATCATAGTACGGGTAAATTCCTTTTCCTTCATAGGCTAATCGCCCGCTTATAAAAATATTTGCTTGTTCAAAACGATGAAACTTTGTAATGTAATTAGCCAATACTTGTGCATTTTTTAAAGTATCCATCAAGGCAGCTTTGCGAATACGAACTCTTGACGAATCCGGATAAATCCGTGCATCACCCACCTGTACGAATTCGACAGCATCACATAAGATAAGTTGGGTTTTGAGGTCATACTTGGCACTCAATGATTTAAACTGCAATGAATCTTGCTTCACATTGGTTGAAAAGAAATTGTTTCGAGCCAGTTCAGCGCCACTTTCAAAGGTGGTTTCGCCGCCTTTGTTTTTCTTGAAGTCCAGTGATTCACCATCTATAAACCAAGTGAATTTATCCATTTGACAATAGTAATCATTGGCTGGAAACATAATTCGTTTGGTGCCATTTGAATTAAATTGACCTAAGCGGGTAGCAAAACTAATGTGCGTCTTCATTTCATCAGATTGAATTGCCAATGGATTTTCTCCATAGCTAGAAAATTTATTGCGCAAGGAAAAAGAAGCATTATCTGAAAAAATATCTTCATTGGTATAGATGAAATCTGTTGCTGCCAATTGCGCCTCTTTATAGAACATTGTCCCTTTGCCCGTCATGGCTTTTCGATCGAGTAAAATTTCTCCATTCATACTTACCCCCTCTGTGAAGAGCAATAAGGGCTCTTCGCCATAAGAGGCAATACGCAAGCGATCAAGACGGGGCTCAAAACTCATATATGCTTTCTGCGACTTTGCCAAGGGATAGCGAGTAGATGTTTTTTGTTCAGGGGCATTAAATGCTACCAGACCTACGGTTGAATCAGGTAAAAATGTAAGCTTTTTGGAAATTGCTGTTGTATGCAAAAAGTCTATACTCCCTGCCCCTTGCAAACCATTATGAGAAAGATATATCTGATTTTTATAACGTGAATTCGTTTCGTAAAATGGATATCCTTCAGCAGGAGCCGCGGTAATGAATCCTAAGGAATAATCATTCATGATCTTCACGGCTTGATCAATTCGTGGGAAAATGCCAGCAGAAATCAGCCCCCCTTGCAACTGAAAACTATGCTCATTAAAATTATCTAAGCTATCGAGTTCAAAGGTCGAAACCAGGTAGTAAAAACGCGTAGAATCATAGGCCCCTTTGATGATAGATGGGTCATTGTAGCAAATTTTTGATGGTGCCACTGAACTTAAAATTGGAAAATCAGTGCGTCTGCTAGGCTTGCCTGCTTTATTAGTTGGTTCATCAATATAAACGATTCCTCTGAGCCCACTAATCTCATTGAGCAAAGTTATTGGCGTATTGGAGTCTTCTTTTCTTAGAGGCTGCACCCGAAATTGAGTTGTTTTGGTGCTTAATAAATTGACTAAAAAATTCTCATAGTCAAATTTGGAATAAGCCGTTTGAAACTCACATTTTCCGGCCTTTAACCATCCTGAAAAACCAATATCACGATTTTGATACATATATATCATTGAGGTATCAGGGTAGATTGTTACATGCTGCGCAGCAGATAAGGTGACTTGGTTAACGCTGTGCAATTTCAACTCTTGTTTTAACAAATCGATTTGTGCATAGGCCTCCCCTTTGTTTTTTCGAAGATCGCTTATGATGATCAAATCATCATAGTCGCCTTTACCTTCAACGGCTTCGGCATAGGCGATTAATTTTGGACTGACTTGCCATTGTTTTGTTGAATTCGATGAAATTAAAAAGCCAGCACTTCCCATATCCACAAGCAAAGGTTTGATTTGATCAATGGTTTTCTGTAAGGAATTGGCCAATTCACCTTCGGTAAATAAGTTGCGATTATTTTTTTGTACAAGTCCAGCAAATTGCGCAAAGGGATCTTTGGTACCTGCTGCTGAAAAACGATTATAAAGCGAGCGATCGAAGTAATTCATCGATTCAAAACGAACTGTTTTGCGTTCTTGTGCCGTGCCGATATCATAAGTAAAATAGGGCTCATCACTACCTTTTTGCCAAAGCAAAATAGGCGCGTAACAATACATTTTAAAGTAAGAGTCAATGAAGGGAATGTAGTCATTTGCTCTTTGAGCTGCTGCAATTCGCAGTTGTTGCGTAGACTCATCGAAAGTAAAGAAACACTCCTGAATACTCAATGAATCTCCGTTTGGATAATGTAAGACAGCGCTTGCACCTCTTGCCAAAATTTGTGTTGGATTCATTTGAAATCCTGCGGCACTTATTTCAAAAAGTACAGAATTTGAACGCTTGAAAAGGAGTTTGGCCGCTTTGGAATTCCCCCCCTGCCCAATAAAATCAGCACCTTGAAGGGTAAAACCTCCATCATAATCCATCTGGGGTCTCAAATCCTTGATTTGTAAGCGTTTTTCGTAAGAAACAAATTGTGGCGCATTCTCCCCTTCTGATAAATCAATTCTGGTAAGGTCTGTGAGTTTGCCCAAAATAGGCTCGCTGAAATAGGGCGTGCTCAACAAGACCGTATCTGCCTTAAATTTTGCCTCTCTTAAGTCTGTTTTATATTTATTTAAAGTTGCAAACGTTTCAGTAGCTGGCAATTTTGCCTTCTCCCAGTTAAGTGTACCTTGCTGACCTTGCCATCTTTTGCTTGCAATATCAAAGGTGCCAGAGGTATGATACACTACAATTGAATCTTCGGGCAGTTTGTTATCATCAAACAAGGTACATTTTAGTACCACATCCTTACCCTCAAGCATTATTTTTTTACCTTCTACCCAACGTATTTGGCCTCCACGCAACTGCCAATTAAAATGCCCCTCCTTGTAAAGTGCTCCAAAACGAAAAAAGTCCACTGAAAAATCAAGCAGTTGGCTGAGTTCTTCTTCGGGATCGGTGGCAAGTTTGCTCACCAAAACATACCAAGGATTAGCCAAATCTGCTTGCACCTTATTTTCTACAATTCCAATACTCGCTTGCAAAAAATCAAATAATTCTGGATAAAGAGGTACCTCCTTGGAATAAAGCACATTGCAATAATCTAGGATCTTTTTAAATTGAGTGTCATTCAAGGTAGAACCCTTCACTAGTTGGGGCAACTTTTCTTTTAAATAAAATTGGGCATTGTCATCGGTGACTAGTTGTTGCCAGGTCTTGACAAATTTATCTCGATCCGAAGGAAATGTCTGTGAAAATAAATGCTGCGTACTGACTATTAGAGTCAGTAACATTTGGATATAGATTTTCATTTTATTTTTGTTAGGAGCACTACAGCCCAGTTTTCTTTATCTAAGGTAGATTGATGCATGAATCCATGCTTTTGAGCCTCTATAATTAAATCTGGCGCATCGGTTACAAAAAAACCGCTCAAAACCAACACACCACCCATCTTAAGCGCGCTGCTATAAGAAGCTAATTGTGCTAAAAGTACATTTTTATTGATGTTGGCAAGTACAATATCAAATAGAATTTGAGGTATAGCCGAAGCATCACCATGGATAGCCTTGATAGACCGACAGTGATTTAATGCAATGTTCTCCAATATATTTTCTGCCGACCATTCTTCAATTTCAATGGCTATAATTTCTTTTGCTCCCAATTGCTCCGCTAAGATGGCAAGCACACCTGTACCTGAACCCATATCCAATACCACGCTATCTTTAAAATCCATTTGCAACATTTGTTGGCAAATAAGGTGTGTGGTTTGGTGATGACCTGTTCCAAAACTCATTTTTGGTAATATCTGGATCTCTATCCCGTCAAAGGTTGGCAATTGATGAAAAGGAGCCACAATTCTAAGTTCATTGGCAATAAAGACTGGCTCAAATTGTGATTCCCATTCGGCATTCCAATTTTGTTGCTCGATGATTTTTAAATCATAATGGTCTATCATTCCACCCCTATGTGCCAAATCTGTTAAACCATTTTGCAAAGCAGCGCCATTAAAAAGTTCTTCTTGAATGTATGCCTTAAGCAAAGGTTTCTCTTCGACAAAACTCTCAAAATCTATTTCGGCCAAATGAGCAACAAATATGTCGTGCCAATGGTCGAAATCAGAAAGTTTTAGGTTCAATTCGTAATAATTCATCGGATGAGTGCTTTATATAGCTGTTGAAAAGAATTAATGTCTAAAGACGCACCCCCTACAAGGGCACCATCTACATTTGGTATGCTGAATATTTGCTTGGCGTTCTCACTGTTTACACTTCCA
>Ga0102830_1000988_pt1 | contig 11159 bp, 10 predicted proteins | sample ColrivemetaGS703_FD_84511 | JGI IMG/M metagenome (GOLD analysis project Ga0102830, IMG submission 84511) | Estuarine microbial communities from the Columbia River estuary - Freshwater metaG S.703 | ecosystem: Environmental > Aquatic > Marine > Intertidal zone > Estuary | place: USA: Columbia...
ACAAAGGCCGGTAAGCGAACAGCGGTGTTGACCACGCCGCGCACCAAGGAGACCGCAGCGCCGGAGCAGATCAATACCACGGCGCTGGCCAGTGACAACCCCAGCGCATTGACCGCCGAGTTGCTCACCCCCAACAGCGGACAGAGGCCGAGCAATTGCACCAGGGCCGGGTTGTTTTTCCACAGCCCGTTGACTGTGATTTCGCGGTAGCTGGGACTAGCCATTGGACTTCACCTGGGCTGCGAACAACTGTTGCTTGTGGGCGTCGAAATACTGCAGGGCTTTGTGTACCGCCTTGACCACTGCGCGCGGGGTGATGGTCGCGCCGGCAAACTGGTCGAACTCACCGCGATCCTTCTTCACCGCCCAGCCGTCGCCGCTGGGCGCAGCCAGCGATTTACCTTCGAAGCTGCGAATCCAGGTGCTCTTGGTCAGTTCGATCTTGTCGCCCAGGCCGGGAGTTTCTCGATGGTTAAGCACGCGTACGCCGGCCAGACGGCCATCGGCTTGGATGCCGATCAGCAACTGGATCGCACCGCTGTAACCGTCTGGCGCAGTGGCGCGCAGAATAATGGCGTTGGGTTTACCGTCTTTCAGGGCGATATAGGCGGCTTGTGGCGATTTGCTGCCCAGCAGCGGGTCGTGCAACTCGATGCTGTTATCCAGCAAATGATTGTCGTAACTGCCCCGTGGCAGGATTTCGCTGAGGGCGCGCACTTGAGCGTCACGCTCGGCGGTGGCAATGCGTTCGGCGGTGACGTGATGCAGGGTGGCCACCAAGCCTACGGTGGCAATGGCGAACAGGCCCAGTACCAGGCTGTTCTTCAGCATCGAGCGGCTAATTTCAGGCAGGGCCACGGTCACTCTCCCAACTTGAAGCCGCGAGTCGGCTTACGGTGGCCGTAAGTCCGCGGGCGCGTGTAGTAGTCGATAGTGGGGGCGGCGAGGTTCATCAGCAGCACGGCGAAGGCAACTGCATCTGGGTAGCCACCCCAGGCGCGAATTACATAGACGAGCACACCGACGCCGATCCCGAAAATAAGGCGGCCAAGGTTGCTGGTGGCGCCGCTAACGGGGTCGGTGACGATAAAGAATGCCCCCAGCATGGTTGCACCGGTGAGCAGGTGAAACAGTGGCGAACCGTGGGAGTCCGAGCCCGAGCCATTCCAGAACACCAGGCTCATCACCGCCAGGGCGGCGAGCATGCCGACGGGGGCATGCCAGGTGAATAAGCGTTTATGCAGCAGGTACAGACCGCCGGCAAGGAAGGCCAGGTTGACCGCTTCACTGCCTGCGCCGCCAAAACGGCCGAATGCCGGGCTCTGCGTCCATAGCTCGTCGATGGTCAGGCTTTTGTTGATCTTCAATGCGTCCAATGCAGTGGCCTGGGCCCAGCCGTCCGGCAGATGGGCGATGCCGAGAATCTGCTGTAAGCCTTCAAGCATTCCCACGCTGTGTGGCGCTGGCCAGGAGGTCATCTCCACTGGGAAGGACACCAGTACCACTACATAGCCGAGCATGGCCGGGTTGAAAGGGTTCTGGCCAAGACCACCATACAATTGCTTGCCCAATATCACGGCAAAACCAGTGGCCACCAGGGTTAGCCACCACGGTGAGTAAGGCGGCAACGCTAGGGCCAGCAGCACGGCGGTGACCAGTACGCTGTAATCCTTGAGGAAGAAAACCACCGGGCGTTTGCGCAGCGCCAGGATGGCGGCCTCGAAACCCAGGGCGCATGCGCTGGCCCACAGCAGGTTGATCAAGGTGCCGATACCAAACAGCCAGGTCATGGCCAAAATGCCCGGTACAGCCGCCAGCAGCACGTGCAGCATCACTTGCTGAGTGCGGTTGTTGCCCTTGGCATGGGGCGAGGTGATGCGGGGCAAGGCCATTGACGCTCCGGTTGAACAGTCTGTTGTAGGGCAGGTTAGGCGCTGTGCGACTTAACCCGCCGGCTGGTCGTTAAAACCAGTGGTTATGGCAGCCACGCTGCCTTCGCTGGGTTACGCCTGTGGCTAACCCAGCCTACGAATCTATGCGCTCTGGTGCTCCGCCAGTTGCTGTTCGGCATCGGCCAAGCGTTGGCGGGCCGTTGCCAGGGCATCCGCTACGCTGCTGTCGTCACGCTCCAGCTTGCGCAAGTCGGCGCGGGCGAAGGCGACTTCGGTTTTCAGTGCGCGGGTGGCCTCGTCAATCGGCTTTTTGTCTGTGCGTACCAGTTCCGGCGCAGGCTTGTTGGACGCAGCCTCGGCGTCATGCAGGGCTTGCTCGGCCTGGGCCAATGCTGCGCGCAACGCGTTGAGTGTCGCCTCATCGCTTTCGGCTTTTTCGGCTTTCTTCAGTTCAGCGCGCTTCATGGCCAATTCGATTTTGGCTTTTTTCAGCGGATCGACGGCGCTGGCTTCTGCGGTTTTAGTGGGAGCGGTTGGGGTTTCGGCTTGCAAACTGGCGAGCAGTTTTTCGGCGGCCTCTAGCTGAGCGCGCAGTTGTTGCAGTTCGGTCTGTTGCTCGCTGGTGGGCTCTTCGAGTTTTTCCAACTTGCGCAGTTGTGCGCGGAGCATGGCGGCGTCGATCTTGGCTTTTTTCAATGCGCCATCGTCCGCGGCGGGTTTGGGCGCGGCGGGTGCAGGTGCTTCGGCTTGCAGGCTGGCGAGCAGTTTTTCGGCGGCCTCTAGCTGAGTGCGCAGTTGTTGCAGTTCGGTCTGTTGCTCGCTGTTGGGCTCTTCGAGTTTTTCCAACTTACGCAGTTGTGCACGGAGCATGGCGGCGTCGATTTTGGCTTTTTCCACTGCGCGATCGTCAGCGGCGGGTTTGGGCGCGGCGGGTGCAGGCGCCTCGGCTTGCAGGCTGGCGAGCAGTTTTTCTGCGGCCTCAAGCTGAGTGCGCAGTTGTTGCAGTTCGGTCTGTTGCTCGCTGGTGGGCTCTTCGAGTTTTTCCAACTTACGCAGTTGTGCACGGAGCATGGCGGCGTCGATTTTGGCTTTCTTCAATGCGCCATCGTCAGCGGCGGGTGCGGCGGCAGCCACCGGTGTTGGCGGGTTGGCGGCCATGGAGGCGTCCAGTGCTTGCTGGGCGGCCACTGCGGCGCTGCGCAACTCGTCAACCTGGGCTTGCAGCTCAGGCGTGACATGCGCGGCCAGCTGCTTTTCGGCTTTTCTCAGGGCGACTTGGGCCATGCTGGCTTCGATCTTGAGCTTCTTCTGCTCATCAGTTGGGCCTGCAGGTTTAGCTGCGGCTGCCGCGTCGCCGGACTCAGCGGCTGCAGCCTGGGCGGCCTTGGCTGCGGCGGCTTTGGCGGCGCGTGCCTGGCGATCGGCTTCCTTCTGCTCTTCGGCGCGGCGCAGGCGCTCCTGACGCAGTTCGAAACGCTGCTTGGATTGTTCGGCCTTGAGCTGTTTCTGCTCCAGGTCGCGAATCTCGCCCTTGGCCGCGCGGTAGTACTGCACCAGTGGAATGCTGGAAGGGCAGACATAAGCGCAGGCGCCGCATTCAATGCAGTCAAACAGATTGTGCGCTTTAAGCTGCTCGTGCTCCTGGCCGATGGCGAAGAAGTGCAGCTGCTGCGGCAACAGGCTGGCGGGGCAGGCTTCGGCGCACTCACCGCAACGAATGCACGGCATGGCAGGCGGCGGCGCGGGTAGTTCGACGTCGGTAGCGGCCAATAGGCAGTTGGTGGTTTTGATCAGCGGCACGGCGAAATCGGGCAGGGTAAAGCCCATCATCGGGCCGCCCATGATCAGGCGGTTGAGTTTGCCTTGAGCCAGGCCAGCAAACGCCAGTAGCTCGCTCACGGGTGTGCCCAGCAACACCTCGACGTTCATCGGCTGCGCCAGCGCTTCGCCGGTGAGGGTGGTGATGCGCGAGATCAGCGGCTTACCGTGGACCACGGCGTCGTGAATCGCCACGCAGGTACCGACGTTCTGGCAGAGCATGCCGATATCAGCCGGTAAGCCGCCGGAGGGTACTTCCACGCCGGTGAGAATCTGGATCAGCTGTTTCTCGCCGCCTGAGGGGTATTTGGTCGGGAACACTTTGAGCTGATAGCGGTGCCCATCGAGTGCGGCGCGCACGGCAGCGACGGCTTCGGGTTTGTTGTCTTCGATGCCGATCAGCACGTCTTGTGGCTGAATCAGCTGCACGAGGATGTCGATACCCGAGATCAGCGCGCTCGCACGCTCGCGCATTAATACGTCATCGGCGGTGATATAGGGCTCGCACTCGGTGCCGTTGATGATCAGGGTGTGGATTTTCTGCGTTGGCCGCGCGTTGAGTTTGACCGCCGTGGGAAAGCCTGCCCCGCCCATGCCGCTGATGCCGGCCTGGCGAATCAGCTCAGCCAGGAGGCTGTTGTCGAGGTGCTGATAGTTCGGGCAAGGCGTGAGTGCGCACCACTCGTCTAAGCCGTCGCTGTCGATGACGATAGCGGGGGCGAGCATGCCGGATACATGGGGGTAAGGCTGTGGGCCGATAAAACTCACGGTACCGGAGGTCGGTGCGTGCAGCGGTACGCTGACAAAACCATTGGCCGCGGCGATCAATTGGCCTTTCAGTACGCGCTCACCCACGGTCACCACGGGCTCGGCCGGTGCGCCAATGTGTTGATTGAGCGGCAGGGTCAACTGTTTGGGCAGTGGTGCTGGCTGAATCGGCGTGCGGTTGGACAGCGCTTTGCATTCGGCGGGGTGAATGCCGCCCGGGATGTTCCAGATTTTCAAGGCGTCAGCATGGTTCAGGTCGCTCATGCGGCTTGCCCCCGGTCGCTGGCAATCAGTTGGCCAGGTGCCAGGGGTTTTTCCCACTTCCAGCTTTGTACCGTACTACCGACCTCAAGCATGTCGATGCAGTCCACTGGGCAGGGCTCTACGCACAGGTCGCAGCCGGTGCATTCGCTGACGATTACCGTGTGCATCTGCTTGGCTGCGCCGACGATGGCGTCCACTGGGCAGGCCTGGATGCATTTGGTGCAGCCGATGCATTCGGCTTCGCGAATGTAGGCAACCATCTGCGGCTTCTCGCCTTCCACAGCGTCCAGCGGTTCGGCTTCTACATCGAGCAAATCAGCCAGCGCTTGAATGGTCGACTCACCGCCAGGCGGGCACTTGTTGATTTTGTCGCCGCCGGCAATCGCTTCGGCGTAGGGCTTGCAGCCGGGGTAGCCGCATTGGCCGCATTGGGTTTGCGGCAGCAGGGCGTTGATCTGTTCGGCAATCGGGTTGCCTTCGACCTTGAAACGTATGGCCGCGAAACCGAGGATGGCGCCGGCCACCAGGCACAGGGCGAGCAGCGCGAGAACGGCGATCAGCACCAGGCTCATAGCTTGATCAGCCCACTAAAGCCCATAAACGCCAGGGACATCAGTCCCGCGGTGATCATGCCGATGGCCGCGCCTTGGAAGGACTTAGGTACGTCAGCGATGGCAATGCGTTCACGCATGGCGGCGAACAGCACCAGTACTAGCGAGAAACCCAGGCCGGCTGCAAAGCCGGTGGCGGTGGCGGTAATAAAGGTGAACTCGGCCTTGTTGGCGTTAAGCAGGGCCACACCAAGCACGATGCAGTTGGTGGTAATCAGCGGCAGGAAGATACCCAGTACGCGATAGAGCAGTGGGCTGGTCTTGTTGACCACCATTTCGGTGAACTGCACCACCACGGCAATCACCAGAATAAAGCTGATGGTGCGCAGGTATTCGATATCCAGCGGTTTGAGCACGTACTGCTGCACCAGGTAGCTGCACATGGCGGCCAGGGTCAGCACGAAGGTGGTGGCCAGCGACAGGCCAATGGCCGTTTCGATTTTCTTCGAAACGCCCATAAACGGGCATAGGCCAAGAAACTGGACCAACACGAAGTTGTTAACCAGGATGGCGCTGACCATGATCAAGGCGAGTTCGGTCATTGCAGGTTCCGTTAATGGACGGGCAAAGGCCGCAGGAAAAGGGTGCTTATTATCGGTAAGCCGATGCGGCCATACAAGCCGGATCAGCGTTCCTGAGGTGTTGGCATAAGGCTAGCGCAGCCAGAGCGCCTGGCTGCGCTGATCCTTCGTAGCGGTTTACTTAACCCGCTGGCCCGGTTTGGCACCACTGTCGGGGCTAAGCAGGTAGATTTCTTCGCCGCCAGGGCCTGCCGCCAACACCATGCCCTCGCTGATGCCGAACTTCATCTTGCGCGCCGCCAGGTTGGCCACGTACAGGGTCAGGCGGCCTTCCAGCTTGCTTGGGTCCGGGTAGGCGCTCTTGATGCCGCTGAACACGTTGCGCTTGGCGTCGCCGATATCCAGGGTCAGGCGCAGCAGTTCGTCGTCCCCTTCAACGAATTCGAATTTCTCGATCAGGGCGATGCGCAGGTCAACCGCTGCAAAGGCGTCGAAAGCGATCTCGCTGGCCAGTGGGTCTTTAGTCAACTCGCCATTGCCTTGAGCGGCAGGTGCCGCTTCGCTGGCCGCTAGGTCTTCTTTGGACGCTTCGATCATGGCTTCGATTTTCGCTGGTTCGATACGGGTGAGCAGGGCGTTGAACGGGTTGAGCTGATGGTCGGCCAGCAGGTACTTATGATCGTCCCAGGTCAGGGGCGCGACATTGAGGAAGGCTTCGGCGTCTTTGGCCAGCTGCGGCAGTACAGGCTTCAAGAAAATCACCAGCTGGCGGAACAGGTTCACGCCCAGTGCGCAGATGGCCTGTACCTCAGCTTCTTTGCCTGGCTGCTTATTCAGCGACCACGGTGCTTTGTCAGCGATCCAGGCGTTGGCACGATCGGCCAGTGCCATGATTTCGCGCATGGCGCGCGCAAAGTCACGGGTCTCATAGGCTTCGGCGATAGCCGGTGTGGCCGCATCAAAGGCTTCGGTCAGCTCGGGTGCAATGTTGCCGGCCAGCAGCAGACCATTGTTGCCTTTGTGGATAAAGCCGGCGCAGCGACTGGCGATATTGACCACCTTGCCGACCAGGTCCGAGTTGACCTTCTGCACGAAGTCTTCCAGGTTCAGATCAAGGTCATCCACGCCACGGCCCCGCTTGGCTGCGTAGTAATAGCGCAGGTATTCGGGGTTGAGGTGGTCCAGGTAGGTACGCGCCTTGATAAAGGTGCCGCGCGACTTGGACATCTTCTGGCCGTTAACCGTCAGGTAGCCGTGCACGCACACCGCGGTTGGCTTGCGGTAGCCCGCGCCTTCGAGCATGGCGGGCCAGAACAGGGCGTGGAAATTGACGATGTCTTTGCCAATAAAGTGGTACAGCTCGGCGCTCGACTCTTTGCCCCAGAACGCATCGAAATCCAGTTCGGGCGTACGCGCACAGAGGTTTTTGAAACTGGCCATGTAGCCGATCGGTGCGTCCAGCCAAACGTAGAAGTATTTGCCTGGCTCGTCGGGTATTTCAAAACCGAAGTAGGGCGCATCGCGGCTGATGTCCCATTCCTGCAGGCCGGAATCCAACCACTCGGCGATTTTGTTGGCGACCGCGTCTTGCAGTGCACCGCCACGCGTCCAGCTTTTCAGCATGGTGTCGAAGTCGGGCAGCTTAAAGAAGAAGTGCTTGGAATCACGCAGCTCAGGTACAGCACCGGAGATCGCCGAGCGTGGGTTCTTCAGCTCGGTGGGCTCGTAGGTAGCGCCGCACTTCTCACAGTTGTCGCCGTACTGGTCTTCGGCTGCGCATTTCGGGCAAGTGCCTTTGATGAAACGGTCAGCGAGGAACATGCCTTTTTCGGGATCGAAATATTGGGTCACCGAGCGGGTGGCGATATGCCCGGCATCACGCAGCTTCAGGTAGATGGCCGCAGACAGTTCGCGGTTTTCATCCGAATGGGTCGAATGATAGTTATCGAAGTTCACCCCGAAGTCGGCAAAGTCGGCGGTGTGTTCAGCCTGCACATTGGCAATCAGCTGTTCGGGGGTAATGCCTTCTTTTTCCGCGCGCAGCATGATCGCCGAGCCATGCGCATCGTCGGCGCAGACGTAGATGGCTTGGTTGCCACGCAGTTTCTGGAAGCGCACCCACATGTCGGTCTGGATGTATTCGAGCATATGGCCAAGGTGGATCGAACCATTGGCATAGGGCAGGGCGCTGGTAACAAGAATCTTGCGGGCTTCGCTCATGGGAATCGGCTGCACTGGTAACTCAGGGAAGCCGGCAACTATATAGCGCCAGCGGATATTTTTCATCCTTGCGCCAGTAACCCTTAGGCGGCTTTAAGTGCTGCGAAGGTCGATCAGGAGCCGTCGCGCTGATTCAACTGCCGCCCTGAGGTAACATGCTTGCCTGCTTTACTCAGCCTTTCGGAGCTTTCCATGAGTGTCGTTACCCGCGCAGCGGTCGAAGCCGCCTTGTCCCAATACACTGATCCGCATCTAAATCAGGACCCGGTCAGCGCCGGTTGCGTGCGTGAGGTGGATATTCAGGGTGGCCAGGTCACGGTGCGTTTGCAGTTGGGTTACGCCGCGGGGCTGTTTAAAACCGGTTGGGCGCAGATGCTGCAGATGGCGCTGGAGAACCTTGAGGGCGTTGAGCGTGCTCAGGTGCAGGTCGACTGTGTGATCGAGGCGCACAAGGCGCAGGAACAGATCCCGGCCTTGGCCAATGTGAAAAATGTGATTGCGGTGGCTTCGGGCAAGGGTGGAGTGGGTAAATCCACCACCGCGGCCAACCTGGCGCTGGCGCTGGCGCGCGAGGGGGCCAAGGTCGGCATTCTCGATGCGGATATCTACGGGCCGAGCCAGGGCATTATGTTTGGCATCCCTGATGGCACGCGGCCAGAGGTGAAGGATCAGAAGTGGTTTGTGCCGCTCAAGGCCCATGGTGTGGAAGTGATGTCCATGGCCTTTCTCACCGATGAGAATACGCCTGTGGTGTGGCGCGGGCCGATGGTTTCCGGTGCGCTGCTGCAGCTGATTACCCAGACCGCCTGGGATGACCTGGATTACCTGGTGGTGGACATGCCGCCGGGTACGGGTGATATCCAGCTGACGCTGGCGCAGAAGGTGCCAGTGGCCGGTGCGGTAATCGTTACCACGCCGCAGGATCTGGCTCTGTTGGATGCCAGAAAAGGCGTGGAGATGTTCCGCAAGGTGAATATCCCGGTGCTGGGTGTGGTGGAAAACATGGCTGTGCACATCTGCTCGAATTGCGGTCATGCCGAGCATCTGTTCGGTGAGGGTGGCGGCGAGAAACTGGCGGCGCAGTTTGGTGTTGATCTGCTGGCCTCATTGCCGCTGTCGATGGCCATTCGTATGCAGTCAGACGGCGGCAAGCCGACTACCATTGCTGATCCAGAAAGCCAGATTGCGATGATTTACCAAGAGACTGCACGCACTGTAGGCGCACGAATTGCTCAAGGTGCAGCTCATCAGGCCATGCCGAATATCGAAATCAGCGAAGACTGAATGACCAAGGGCGCATGTAAATGCGCCCTTGGTGCGCCAATAAAATCAGCGCCCACAAAAAAGCCCCGCACTTGGCGGGGCTTTTTATCAAGCGGGTTAGTGCAGGTTATACAACCTGTACTTCCTCAGCTTGCATGCCTTTCTGGCCGCGAGTAGCGACGAAAGTCACTTGCTGGCCTTCTTTCAGGCTCTTGAAGCCATCGCTCTGGATAGCTTTGAAGTGTACGAACAGGTCGTCACCAGACTGAGGAGTGATAAAGCCGTAGCCTTTCTCATCGTTGAACCACTTAACGGTGCCATTTTGACGATTCGACATGTTATGTCTCCTAACAAATTTATTAACAGCCCTGGAAAAGCCCAGGCCGGGACTGAGTGCAACGAGTACTAGGAGTCGGACGATGTTTGGATCGAAATCTAGGCATCATGTAGCGATTCGCGGTGACACATGCAGACAGTGGGCGACACATTACTCGATTTTCGCGCTAAGCGCGAATGCTCTGTGCATCTTTATGTCATTTACCGACAGCTCGCAGGTTTACCGGTTTGTGCCCGCTACGCGTGTAAGAGCCTTTGAACCCTGTGGCCTGCACCGGTAAGATGCGCTCACTTTTTCATCGTCTCGTCTACTCAGCAGGAAACCCGCCATGAGCATCAAATCGGATAAGTGGATTCGCCGCATGGCCCAAGAGCACGGCATGATCGAGCCTTTCGTTGAGCGCCAGGTGCGCACCGAAGGCGCAGAGCGACTGATCTCTTACGGTGTCTCCAGCTATGGCTACGACGTGCGCTGTGCTGATGAATTTAAGGTCTTCACCAATATCCACTCGGTCACCGTCGACCCGAAGAACTTCGATGAGAAGAGCTTTGTGGATGTCAAAGGCCCAGTCTGCATTATTCCGCCGAACTCCTTCGCCCTGGCGCGCACCGTGGAATTTTTCCGTATTCCTCGTGATGTGTTGACCATCTGTCTGGGTAAAAGCACCTACGCGCGCTGCGGCATCATCGTTAACGTCACCCCGCTGGAGCCTGAGTGGGAAGGTCATGTGACCCTGGAGTTTTCCAACACCACCACCTTGCCGGCGAAGATTTATGCCAATGAAGGCGTGGCGCAGATGTTGTTCCTGCAGTCTGATGAGGCCTGTGAAGTGTCCTACAAGGACCGCGGCGGCAAGTACCAGGGGCAGCTGGGTGTGACTCTGCCAAGGGCCTGATCACCGCCAGACCAAAAAAGCCGAGCCATGCTCGGCTTTTTCGTTTCTCACAATAGCGGCTCAGGCAGTTTGCATGGCCTCGCTTGTGTTGCCATGCGCGGCTGGCTCAAGGGGCTATTTGTCTGAGGTGACGATTAGGCGTCGAAACACCGGCCTGCGCAGCCACCCGGGGTGGCTGCGAAATAACAAATGCAGGTGTTTATTCGCCCGTCGGCGAGACGGGTACGGGATTGGATGTCGGCGTGTCGACCCATTGCCAGAACAACTTGTAGCCTACGGCCAGCAGCACCGGGCCGATGAACAGGCCGATGATGCCGCCACTGACCATGCCGCCCAGCGCGCCTATCAGTACCACTGGCATCGGCACATCCACGCCGCGGCCAAGCAGCATGGGCTTGAGTACGTTATCAGCTAGGCCGGCGACGAAGGTGTAGAGGGCAAAGATGATACTGGCCATGGAGGCGCCTTCAGTGAAGAAAACAAAGGCGATAACCGGGAGGGTAATCAACGTAGCCGGCAGTTGCATGATCCCCAGGAGCAAGATTGCGATGGCTAGCAAGCCGGCTCCGG
>Ga0102830_1000993_pt1 | contig 11132 bp, 9 predicted proteins | sample ColrivemetaGS703_FD_84511 | JGI IMG/M metagenome (GOLD analysis project Ga0102830, IMG submission 84511) | Estuarine microbial communities from the Columbia River estuary - Freshwater metaG S.703 | ecosystem: Environmental > Aquatic > Marine > Intertidal zone > Estuary | place: USA: Columbia...
CTGGTGAAGGACTACAGCTGGGATCACTTCCACCAAGAGGCCGACGACTTCTTGCAATAGCCCTACCTTTATAGTCTTTAAAGTTTGTGACGTATGATTTCGAGGATTCGTTCGATTAGAATAGCGGGGTTGCTCTTTTTGACTTTGGGGCTGGGGAATGCTGTTTTAGGGCAAGGAATTCTTGGTCGTCGGACGCTGAGTAATCTTGACGTGAATACGCTCAAGGAAAGTGATTTGACTACCAGTGGTATGGGCGGCTTGGAGCAAGTAGAAAACCTTCGTAAAGCGGAAAGGTTACGCTCCGAGATGCTTGAATCTGAGAATTTTCAGCAAGTACGAAGCCGTTTGCCCGAGGCTATTGCTAAGGACTCTAATGCTTTAAGGAATTATGTTAAAACAAACATATTTCGGGACACCTTAATTTTCGGCTCGGATTTGTTCAACCAAGGGAGCTTAAATTTTGCCCCCAACATTCAGTTGGCCAATGCTCCAAATTATGTTCTGGGTTCAGGGGACCAGTTGAGTTTGACTATCTACGGGCTTCAAGAGGCATCATATGACTTAGAGGTTCTCCCTAACGGGAATATAGTGGTTCCCTATGCAGGTGTCATTTCAGCTTCGGGTCTAACACTGGAAGCATTTGAATCCAAAATGAAGCAAAAATTGGTTGCCTCGGGGTATCGAGGCATTTCGGAAGGGAAGACAAAAGTATCCGTCTCAGTGACCAACGTACGGACGATTCGCGTGACTGCAGTAGGGGCACTAAAACCCGGTAATTACACCTTGCCTGCAGTAGCTACGGTTATGCATCTCTTATATGCCGCGGGAGGCCCAGGGAACCTGGGTTCTTATCGGAAGATTTCGTTGATCCGAGATGGTGAAGTCCTCAAGACAATTGATTTATACTCCTATCTTATTCATGGATATCTAGAGGATAACATTGTACTTCAAGAGGGAGATGTTGTCCATATTCCTGTATATCAAAATCGTGTGAATATGATGGGCGAATTTAAACGCCCCGGATTATTCGAGGTGACGGACCAAGATGATTTGCAAGATTTAATTACCTACGCTGGTTCATTTAGTGAAGGAGCATACAAAGGGCAGTTAATTGTTTATTCGACATCAGAAACTGAGTTGCGCATTTCTGACGTGAAGGCGAATGAATTCAGTTCGTTTGGATTGTCTTCGGGCGATGTTATCCTGGCGCTCCCTTTGCGGAATCGCTACGAAAATAAAGTGTCAATCACAGGTGCGGTGGTTCGCCCTGGTAATTACGCTTGGTCTGAGGGCATGGACCTACAGGCGTTACTTGCTCGTGCCGAGGGCCTAGATCGGTCAGCTTTAAGGACAAAAGCTGTTTTAATGCGCCGCCCAGATGGTCAGCCCGCCTCATACGTCGATGTGAATCCAGAAAAGGATAATGTGATTTTGGAATTCAACGACTCCGTATTTGTGGCTCAAGCGAAAGACTTCTGGCCTATTGACTCTATTTTGGTAACGGGCTACGTCAATCGCCCAAGGAAAGTGGCCTATTCGCCAGGAATCACCTTGGAACAGGTGCTTTTACTTGCGGGCGGTATTGCGCCAGAAGGAAATGGGCAGGTCATTGAAGTGGCTACCCCAGTGGTTGATAAAAACGGTTACTTTTCTGGTGAGCAAAAACTAATTGAAGTCACACCAGAATTTAACGGGGATGGGCATCTTCTTGGGCCGGGCTCTTCGATTTCGGTGCGATCGAGACCAAACTTGGATGCGAATCGAGTGGTGTATTTTACGGGAGCCATCAACGTACCTGGTGGATATTCGCTTTCAAGTGGAGGAGAATCATTGAGTGCGGTGTTTGCCCGCACAGGGGGATTGGCTCCAGACGCTATGCCAAGATTTGGTTTGGTGATTCGGAAAAACCCAAATTTCGACGCAACCACAACATCGTTGTTCAAAAAGCAGGCTTATCGGAATTCAGCGGACTCAATGACCCTCATTCGTTTCGAACCAGTACGAACCGTGCCTTTGGACACGATTGCGGTTGATTTCACCCGATTGACAAGTTTAAAGCAATTTGGCCTTGAGGATCGTGATACGATCTTTATCCCCCGACGATTGAACGTGGTATATGTTCGTGGTGAGGCAAAGAACCCAGGAGGTATGGTCTTCATGAGAAATCGGAGAGCGAACTATTACCTGAACATGGCCGGAGGGCTGTCGTCTGATGCGAGACTACGCGATGTAGTCGTTGAATATGCTAATGGACAAAGTGCGGAAGTGAAATTTCTGTTTGGGGTGGTGCCCATATATCCTTTGGTATACTCAAACTCTACGATCACTATTGAGCGAAAATCCAAGCGCTCCGATACCATTAGCCCGGCAGAATGGTCGGCACTAACGGCGTCATTGGCCTCGATATCATCGATTACATTTGGGATTATCTACCTACTTCGACCATGAATGATTCGCAGGGGTCTAACTGGCATCAAGTATCCTTCAACATGAAGGATTTGTCAGAATTAGTAAAGCGTTGGTTGGGTAAGCTTTGGAAGAAGCGCACTTCGATTTTGCTGTGGGCACTCTTTGGAGCAGTCATTGGATTGAATGGTGTTTGGCTCCGCCCAGCGAAATATCGGGCTGAGTTAATGCTCGCCGTGGAGGAAGGTGAGTCTTCAGGCTGGCAAAACCTGTTGGCTCAATTTGGGCTCGATGTGGGTGGACTTAATCCTGGGGGCATCTTTGAGGGGGAAAGTTTGGTCAAACTTTTTGAGACCCGCTACATGGTTGAGCGCACCTTACTAGAGCCAATGGTGGTTCATGGGGATTCTGTTTTAATGGTTAATTATCTGTATCCGTATACCAAATGGGGCAAAAGGGGGGCATACACAGAAATGACCTGGGAATCTGAACGCAAAGAGTTTACTCCTTTACAAGACTCGTTATTATTGGAAGTGGCCGAATACGTGACCAAAGAGGTATTGGATGTATACAAGCCAGATAAAAAACTCAGCTTAGTTTACGTGAATTCGATTCACGAGAACAAATATTTCGCTCAAGCATTTACTGATGCCATCGTCGCGAATACCACATCATTTTTCTTGGAATCAATCACGGCAAAGGCACGAGTCAATTTGGAGGTTTTGCAAAATCAACGTGATTCTGCAGAGGTAGCACTTAAAATGGCCATCGAACGAAATGCGAATGCACAAGACAATGCAGTTAATAGCATCTTCCAGCGCGCTCAAGTCGACAAGTATGCCAGTTTTGTGGACTTGGAAATTGCCAACGCGCTATTCATTGAAATCACCAAGAATTTAACCTTGGCAGAAATTGGTCTGCGTAAACAAACGCCTCTGATACAAGTGGTTGAACGCCCAGCGTTTCCATTAAAAAAGACCGGCTTGCTTTGGTGGGAATGGATGTCGCTTGGATTGGGAGTCGGTGCGGCCATGGGGGTATATTTAGTGCTCACTCAACCTGAGAAAGTTTAACATGGAGATCGTGGGAGTAAGCCACGGACTCACCCTCCAAGAACTCATGCGCTGGGAGGCCTTAGCCACATCGCTCCGTGCCAAACATTGGCGCGTCTACGACACGGGAATCCCAGCGTTTGATGCCAAAACCTCGGAAGTCTCGGAGGTCTCAAACAGCCATTATGAATTTGGTGGCTACTTAGCCGGTTGCCAAGGTGTAAAAACGGAGGGCCCCTATGTCATTGTCAATAGTACGGTGTTCCAAACACGGGCCCTTTGGGCATGGAAGTGGATTGTGCGTACCTCCAATGGATTCAAGGCCCCCATCTACGGCGATGCGACACCCAGCCCAGATCCTCGAATCGAAGAAATCCCCCAACCCTACTATGCCAGCTGGATCTTCTTGGTCCGCGACAGAGAAGCCCTTGAGGCCTTTGGCCATGCCTTGGATCGGGTTCTAGGCGTCGTTACTCCCACACCAAGCCCTTCCTATGCAGCCTACCTTCAGCGGTGGTTAGAGCCACGGAGCCGATTTTATGGGTGGCATGGAACCAAAACTCCGAAAGCCCTCGCCCGAAAAAAACAGACGATTCAGTGGGAGCACCACCTAAGTCATGAATTGGCGCCCTTGGGCATTCAATCTTTCGCTCAGCTCAGTCCATGGCATACATGTGCTCAGTTTTTGGATAAAATTTACCGCCATTGGGCTTCCTTCGTAAAATATTAGGGGTTTTGTTGTTCCTGCCTAATATTACTTTGGGCACGAATACACCGGGATTGGGTAGGCCGGAAATTTTTCCATGGGCTGTATTGTTTTCCGCGAATAAGTATCTCCGGCTGACTATTGGATATCTTCTTTTTCTAGGGTATCTCGGGCTTTCATGGTTCGTGTATTTTCTTCAAAATGGCGAATTTTTAGTTGGTCTTCGGTCCATTTTAGCCCTTGTCAATGCTAGTGTGGCCTTTTTTGCCATCATTCGGATTGATGAGGAAGAATTCGGTTACCTGAACAAAGCCTTTATTGCTGTATTTGGAATCAACATTTTGGTGAGCTTGATGCAGAATTTCAGCATATTCCCAGAGACATTGGTTCGCCCCATGCGTTTCTTTATTGAACGTTTTGAGCCAAGCCCTATGGGGTATGGCCGGGGTGTTTCGGGCCTATTTGCAGAGCCTTCTTACTTCGCCTTGGGAGTTCACCACTATTTTGCCTATGCCATGTTACTTTTTAAGGTGGAACAAAAGAAAACCATAGGCCTGATTCTTACGGCATCCATGGCGCTTTTTGATATTTTGATTATCCGCAGCGCCACGGGATTCACCATCATGATGGTGTACTTCTTAAGCCATCAAAACTGGCGGACAGCATGGAAGGCGTTGGTTTTTCTCATGATTACAGGGGCCGTGGTCTTGTACTTTGCAGGGGAGGTTGCGGAATTACCCAGGTCATTGGACATACTCTACAACATTCTCTATCGCCAAGGTTGGGATGAAATACTGGATTACATCACCTACGAAGGAGGTATTCGCTTGGTCAGTTTGATGAGTTGCTATCCCTTTGGATTTAGCCATCCCTTTGGGTGGGGAATTGGATCGTGGCCCCAGGCTTCGATTACAGCCATGTTAGAAGTAGGGCTGAGCGAAATTGAAGTGGCATTTTTTGAGAACTACAGCCCCTATGATGGATTTCGACCCACCGCATACAGTGCGGATTTATTTCTAGAGACTGGAGTTGTTGGATGGCTCCTATTTGTCTTGGCACTTTATCCTTATGTGGTGAAGAAGGACATGTGGTCCAATTCAAATACGCGAGCCATAGTGGTCATTTTCTTGTTTAATATGCTCATTTTAGGAACCATTGGCGACCCATTGCCTTTTGTATTTTTGGCATTGGCCTACCGAAGCCTACATCCACCAAACGTTTCCGAAAATGCGCCAGCTCCTTCTTAGTCTACTCGTCGCGCCTTGGTTGCTCCATGCGCAATCGCCATCAGTGGGAATGTCATTCTATGATGATGGCTTGCGTGTTGCCCAACTATTGAACGAAGGAAACGTACATGCCAGTTTGTGCATTCGCCCGGTGCGCTGGGAGTCCATTAGTCAGGCCAAAACCCCGTTTGCTTCGGAGAATCTTTTTGGTCGCGTCGAACGCGTAGGGGTCGCCCTCATTGATAGCACTAAGGGACCTTGGATTCTTTCAACCCTTGTCATGGCGGATTCCACTACACCCGATTGGATTCGCACCTCTGTCTTCAAAAATTCCGAAGTTGCGAGTTCCATTTATGATCCAAATCAAATCCTTTTGCCCAACGTGCCGGCCCATTACCGAAGTCCAAAAGGCACATGGGGTCTCTCCGTACTCCCCGTGGAGATAAAGGTTCGCTACAATACGCATCATCCCTACGGGTGGCAAGATGGGCCGATGATACCCAATGTAGGGCTTCAAGTATATCAGTCCTTTGGAGTCTATGCCAAAGCAGGTCCTTTTGAGTTTCAATTCCGTCCCGAAAAAGTCAATGCGGAAAACAGGGATTTTATTAATCCGCCTATCCGAAGAGGGAATATTGACATGCCGGATCGATTTGGAACTGACCCATACGGCTATACGGGCATGGGGCAGTCCTTTGTGAAATACAACACGCGCTATGTAGGGGTTGGGCTGAGCACTGAAAACTTATGGTGGGGACCGGGACGATACAGCAGTTTATTGATGTCCAACAATGCTCCCGGGTTCTACCATGTCAGCATTCACAGCAACAAGCCCATTCATACGCCGTTGGGAGATTTTGAATTTCAGACCGTTGGAGCACAGTTGGATTTTTCCGGCTTTTACCCGTATCCAACCAAGAGTACAGGATGGCCGCCTGTGGCGCCCGATATCGTACCAAATCTCACGTATGATGGGGAATCTAAAAACTTTACCGGCTTGGCAGTGAATTACCAGCCTAAGTGGTTCCCGGGGCTCTACCTAGGTGCTAACCGGGCCATCCTTTACCAGGCGGATAGCGTTTCATTAAGAGATATGCTTGCATTGGTAGCTCCTGTTCTGAAGAATGTGACCGGCGAGGACGGCGGTGCAAGGAATCAGATTGTCACGGCGTATTTCCGTTATCTGTTCCAAGACTCTAATGCGGAGATTTATGCGGAATTTGGGAGGGAGGATGCAGCGTGGGATTTCGAAGATTTAATGAGTGACCTGGAGCATACCCGTGCGTATTTGCTTGGTTTTCGAAAATTTACGCGACTTGCCAAGGAGGGCCATTGGGTAGGTCTAGACTTTGAGATGACAGAAATTGCTCAAGGGACTAGTTCCATGTCCCGAGCTCGTGGGTATTCGTGGTATCAACATGGACCTTTTACTAATCCTACCCATATGGGACAAGTCCTTGGGGCAGGAGCAGGGCCGGGTAGTTCGATACAAACTGGCGGAATCACCTATCGGACTAAAAAGCGCCAAATATCCTTCCACATGGAGCGGTACGAACATGACAAGGAAGCGTATTATTACCACATCGACTACCTCCAGCTTCGTCCTGGACAGATTTATCCAGACATCAGCAAGCGCTGGGTTGACCTATCCGGAATTATAGGGTATCGCCAAATGGTATTTGGTTGGCAAATGGAAGCAAGGCTGCAAATCATGCAAACATGGAATTTCAACTGGCGTTATGATCCAAATGAGACGGGAGGTCGCTTTCGCCACCCCGGACTAAATGCTTTGTCGCCTCAATTCTATTTGAACGCAGTCTATCGTCTCTAGTGTTTCAACGTAGCTTTATTTCTACACTTTGGGTGCTCGGACTAAAAGGGTTTGGATTATGTTTGAGTTACGTCCTACTCATTGTTATTGCTCAATACTATGGTCCCGAGGGGAGTGGGCTGTATAATCTCACGACCAATGCGGTTAATCTGGCTGCATTGACCGCATTAATGGGGGTAGAGGGGTGGATGTTGAAGTCTGGTAAGCCTTTTGTTTCAGATTTAGCCTTTTGGAAATATGTGTTGCAGTCTTTGAGGGTTCCTGCCTTCATCATGATGGCCCTGATGTTCCTATTCGCTTCAACGCGATCAGGAGTGGTCAAGCACACCTTGTACATAGGTAGTGTATTTGTCCCCGTAGTTATGGCTCATACGCTGGCTGTAGAGGGTCTTGCGAGTGCCAAAAAAAGGATATCAAGTGAACTAATGCGATCAATATGGCGTCCACTTCTCATCCTCATGGCGATTGTCCTACTTCCGCTTTCAAGCCAAACCACTCCTTTGCTATGGGCAGGGGTTTGGACAATGGCCTTGACCTGTATAATACTTTGGCAATTCGGTCAAACACCAACCAAGAATGGAAAAAAAGACTTCCGAAAGTTGGATTTGAAGGATGAATCACGGGGTTTTTGGTGGATCGCTTTGGGTGGTTTTACACTGGCGAATATCTGTGGTTTTTATGTTGAGGCGTATGCTGACGTGGCGAAGGCGGGAGTCGTCACTGTTTTAATCCGTGTTGCTCAACTTTCGACACTTTCACTTTTGGCGGTACAGGTGGTTTGGGCTCCCGAGATTAGCCAAGCAAAGAGTGCAACGGCTCACGCAATTCGACTACGTGCAGTCTACATGGGTGTATTCCTTGCATTGCTTTCAGGTTGTTTCTTATGGGTATTCAGGACTTGGATTTTTTCTTTTTTTGGTACTGCTTGGCAAGGCATCGACACATTGTATGCCCCGATTCTCATGGGTCAGGTTCTCTATTCCGCTTCGGCAGGCTGGATGGTTTGGTCTACTATGCGTGGTGCCTCCCGCTCTATTGGATTTGGGTTTTTACTCGCTGCCGGCCTTCAGTGCCTTGCCTGGACATGGTCCGGATCTCTTGAGCACATTGGATGGATACATGGGGTGAGCTTTGCGCTCTTGGCAATTTGGAATGTTCAAATTGGACAACGTTGTACCTTCGAGAAATGAGTGTTCGCAATCATCTAGTCGGATTTGCCTATTGGACATTGCGCTGCGTGGCGGCGATTCCATCACATCGGCTAAGAAACATTCTTTTGCGTCATGTTTATGGTTTGAAATTGGACGATAGAGCCATTCTACACAAGGGATTTCGTCTCAGGAAGCCCAATCAGATAGTCATTGGTGAAGGAACGGTGGTCGGTGAACGCTGTGAGTTGGACGGGCGACGTGGTATTCAGATGGGCAAGAATGTGAATGTGAGTAGCGAGGTGCTTATGTACACTTTGCAGCATGACGTGCAATCTTCGTCGTTTGCCACAAAGGGTGGCCCGATTCAGATTCACGACCATGCTTGGATTTCTGTTCGAGCCATTATCCTACCTGGAATAACCATTGGGGAAGGGGCGGTCATAGCCGCAGGGGCTGTTGTTACCAAGGATGTTTTGCCCTATACGATTGTCGGCGGTGTGCCGGCGGTTAAAATGGGCATTAGATCCAAGGCATTGGACTATTCTCCAGCAGATTACGTCCTGCCTTTTCACTAGAATTAGGCAAAGTATTTCAAATTCCGTCCAACTTGCGAAAGGGTAGAAAGCTTTAAGGCCTTTCACCTAGGATATTTAAGGTATGAATCATACTCCATCCAATACATTAGCGGCAGCTATTATTGTCTTTTCTCTTTCGGCATGCCGCGAAAATTCAAATAATGCCGAACGAATTCCCATGGCAGAAATGGTCACCACGGGGGTTGAAATTTTGCTCAATCCCAATGGAATCACGCCTCTTGCGGCTGCCTTGACGCTAGAAACAGAATACGCGAGTGAGGTAGAATACAAGGTGCTTGGTAACCGCCCGGTAGAAGGAGGTTCTATGGACGCTATGCAGCGTCATGAAAATATCCCGATTGTTGGGTTGTATGAATCCACTAAGAACTTGGTAGAACTTAAAGTGACCGATAGCCGGGGCAAAGTGGCATACGACACCCTAGAAATTGATACGGACAGTGCGTATGTGGGAAATCCCCTCATCACCATCAATCTTCGGAATGAAGCGCTCCGAGAGCCTGGAATGTATCTGGCGGATTTGCATTTTGGAACCACAGGCTTCTTCAATTCTCGCCCAGCGGTCTTTGATGCCGATGGTAAGATTCGCTACCAATTAGATTTGAGTGGTTTTGGCACAATTTCATGGCCCTTAAAGCGCCTTTCAAATGGTCATTTTTTCTTTGTAAATGAGGGTCATCTTTATGAATATTCAGTATTGGGTGAAGAGTTAAACGATTGGTCCCTAGGTAGTTTCCATGCCCACCACGATTTCACTGAAATGCCAAATGGGCATTTGTTGATCATTGCCTACCGGGATGGAAAAAATATTCAAACGGCCACGGGCTCTGTTCAGTCGGTGGAAGACCAGATTATTGAGTTTGATCCAAGCACGAATTCAATTCTTCATGAATGGGATCTCACACAATTGCTGGATGTGGATCGGACAGATTTGCAGGATGGAGGCGCCGATTGGTTTCACGCCAACTCTGTTTTCTACGATGAAACGGACCAGTCCATCATTGTATCGGGACGAAATCAAGGAGTCATTAAAATGGATTGGAATAATAGTCTAAAGTGGATACTTGCCCCGCACCAAGGGTGGGGGAATGCGGGTCCTCAAGGGGCTGGAAGTCCAACTTCTGATTACTTGCTCACAGCCGTCGACGGAAATGGCAATGCCTATCCAGACTCCATACAATCGGGTGTAGGCTATTCAGGAAGTTTTGATTGGCCCTTTACGCAGCATTGTGCCAACGTCTTGCCAAACGGCCATTTGCTTTTATTTGACAATGGTTTTAACCGCCGACTGGATCCAAACATTTTATTAGTGAACCGATACAGCCGGATAGTCGAATATGACATTCACGCTTCGAATAAAACGGTTTCTCAAGTTTGGGAATGGGGTAAAGCTCAAGGGTTTGGATTGTACTCTGTGATCATTTCAAGTGCCTATCAACTCCCTCAAACTGGCAATTATTTATTGGGTAGTGGATTTATCATGGCGACAACGCCTTTGTCTGCCCGTGTGATCGAGCTTGCTGGTGCAACCAAAAACCCGGTCTTTGAAGCAGAATTGAGTTTTAAAAACGCCACCGGAAATGGAGTTTTTGGCTGGGGTACCATTGACATCATGTATCGGGTTACGCCATTTAGTTTCTAAGCGCAATATATTTTTTGTTCATGGAATTGGCCATTCGGGGCTAAAACTAAACGCCTGCCCAATTCTAGGGTGGATTTGCACGGAAGGTCCTATTCGGAACGCCGAACAAACATGCATGGAATTTACATAAGCGGTATCTTTACCGCTCGTAAAACCAAGCCTTCCAACGCCATGCTTAAGCGTTTCCTCTTTCTCGTCGCCATTTTAGTAACCACCATGCTTTCTGCGCAAGACCTCACAGGCATAAAGGTGGATGATTTGAGTGATGCTCAGATTCGGGCCATTCTCGCTCAGGGCAAAGAGCGTGGAATGGATATTAATCAGGGAGAACAAGTAGCCCTGAGTATGGGACTTCCTGCCGCCGAAGCGGCAAAGTTTCGTCAGCGGGTGGAGGCTTGAAATGGTCACTCCAAGCCCAATACTTCCCAAGGCACGGGTGCAGCCCCATCTACCGGTGCGTTGGAAGTTCCCGGCACGGTGGCCAGCTCTGAAACCTTAGGAAACACCGCCAATGTCGAAACAGAA